>Ga0307515_10003775_pt1 | contig 31740 bp, 30 predicted proteins | sample 17_EM_MG_FD_194513 | JGI IMG/M metagenome (GOLD analysis project Ga0307515, IMG submission 194513) | Populus trichocarpa ectomycorrhiza microbial communities from riparian zone in the Pacific Northwest, United States - 17_EM | ecosystem: Host-associated > Plants > Roots > Unclassified | place...
GATCACAGGCCCGCAGTTCGACTTGGTTGCGAACCGCGCTTTGCACGCGTGGCGCGCCTTTGGGCTTGCTGCGCTTCTGGACAATCGCCCTGTCCGCAGGAACGCACAGCCCCTCAAACAGTGCGCCCGTGTGCCCATTCGGCCCCGCTTCGCTCGTGATGCTGGTCATGCCAAAGAACACGCAGCATTCGTGCCGGTAAATGTTCACAGACTCTGAGTGAAGAGCTGAGCTGGCAGTATCCGAAGTCTTCACTCAAGGTGTTATCCAAGGTACATATTGTGTTCCTCGCCAGGGAAGGATGGTAGCCACTCCCTATCACTCTCCTGCACCGCGTAGTGGTACTCAGTTGATGAAATGACCACCTGCCCGTTCTTCTGTCGGCACAGGTCGTGCAAGGCCGTCATATAGCGGTCAAGGTCATCGGTATGAATCTCGTGTTGCTTGGGGGTGTCGAGAATGAGGAAACGAAACTCCCTTGAATCGTCTTCGAGATAAAGCTCAAAGATAGACGCATGCACGGCGAGCACGACGCGAGTCTTTGAACTGCCCTTGATTGCTTCGAAGACTTCGGTTCCAAACTTGAACTTGAAGTCCAAGTCAATGTCGACGTTCTTGTTGACGTGTTGCGTCTTCAGGATATCCAGCCACTTCACGATCAACTCATATAGTCGGGTGCGTAGGACATTGAACTGGTGGTCCGATCGTCCGGCTGACGTGAGATTGGCGATTCGATCATGCTGCCGTTCTCTCTCGTTCTGCAACCTCAGAAGGGTCTCCTTCTCCTTTCTCAAGATGTCGATCGACGCCTTCGCTCGCTCGAGTGCCCAAAGCTCTTTGGTGAACTCTTCAATAGCGGCCACGAAGTCATCCGCCGTGCCGGTTGCGGACTGTTCCTTGATCTTGGAAACAAGGGAGTTCAGTTCGAGCTGCTGGCTGACAAGGGTCTGCTTGAGGTGTTCAAGATGTACGGAGGCCCGGTCAGCGTTCCTCTCAAGGTCCTTACTTTGGTCTTTTAGGTACAAGAGATTCTTAGCGTATGACTCTGAACTACCCAGAAACAGACCACATTGGGGGTTGCCGCAAATGTCCTTGAAGGATTCAAAAATACGACGTGCTTCCTCGTTCAACCCCAGTGTGTCGACTTCCGTCGCGATCTCTGCACGAATGCTTGCCAATCCGTCGATGCGCTCCTGAACTTCAAGCATCTGCTGTTTCGTCTGGCGAATTGCGCTTTCCTTAGACCCAGCCAGTTCTTGCAAAGCAGAGCTTGCACTACCTCTAAGACTCGCATGCTCTCTGACGTCTGCAAGCTTCTGTCGAAACTCAATTGCCTGACGCTCAACAGCTTGTTGTGTTTCGACCTTGTCGTCCACGCCATTCGACAAATCAACGACAACTTTTTGCTGATGGACGATTTTTCGATCAAGTGCCTGAAGATCCTCTTTTGCTTTCAGTAGATCCTGCTTTTGAGTGAAAGAATGCTTTGGTGCAAGTCCAAAGACAAATCTAACCATCTCTACGGCTTGGTCAGTAATGAACGGCTTGGGTGCCTTGTATAAGTCCGCGTATCCACGATCCTGATCTAGATAGAAAAGTGGAAGCAGCGTTTCCAAGAACGGATGCGTCAACTGCTTTGTGGTGGAAACAAGACCGGGCAACGGCATCGCCAAAGTCTCGAAGAACGCCTTCGAATACTCGGTCGCCGTGTAGAACTCCTTAATGTCTCCTTCTTCATATGTGACGCGGACATAGAAGCCGTTTCCAATGGACCGGCGAAGGTTCAGTTTGCGTCCGCCTATTTCTACGACTAAGGTTGCAGCTTCGCATTTGTCATTGATGACTTCTCGGTACAGGATCGGATACCCGAGGCAAAACGCGATGGACTGAATGAGCGGCGTCTTTCCGCTACCGTTTGGAGCGAACAACGACGTTACGCGGCCAAACTCCAGCGTCGGACTACCCAGCCCCGTGACGCCCCTGGGTTCGATGGAGAGCGAGATAAGTCTCATAGCAGAGTGGATGAAATATCTGACTCAACCGCAATGTTTCGATAGTTACGCTCGACTGCGCGAAGCGTATTGGATAGGTTGTTGTCATCCTTCAGCACATGGTCCAACACCGACCGACCTCTATCCGAAAGCGTCACTGTCTTGGTGCGAACCACCACCTCCACCAAACCGCTGCTTTCGAGGAAGGTCAATGCCTTGACGGTTCGAATCCGCAAGTTCGCCGACCAGCCGATGTGTTGAGCGGTTCCTTTGAATCCAACCAGTGTTCGCTCAAGGCACTCGCCCACAAGCTGCCCCAGTTCAGAAAGATCAGGCTTCCGCTTTCCCTTCGAAAGCGACATGATGACCATTGCCAAGAACGGTAGTTGGAAGAGTGCCTCGTTGCTCAGAAGGGCAACGCGTCCGCTTTGCTGCTCGTCGGATTCAGTGAGCCGGACATTCCGCTCGCGTGCCTGACGAAAGAATTCTGCGTAGTTCATGCCTTCGCCTTCGACCGCACCATCGCGGAGAGTACGCCTCCGAGCAGGCGTTCCTGGGTAAGCGACTCGAACGCCGCGAACTTCTCTTCCTTCCTCAACGTCTCGATCCTCTCCTCAAGGTTGCCCATATCGCCGCCGCGCTTGGCCCAGTCAACGTACAGCTCGTGAAGGCGCTGAACCAGAAAGTTCAGAGTGAAGTCAGGAATGTTGTGCCGCTTGGATCTGTACCAAACATCCCATTCAACTTTCTGCTGTGTGCTGAATTCAATCATCTCCTCCGTCGCGCCAGCTGCACGCATTCGCCGTTGGATCATTGAGGCATTGCGAAGGGCCTTTTCGTCTTCGCCCTTTTGGAGCGCGACGTAGAGGTCCTTGGATATGCTGAGGACGCCGAGGAGATCATCGATTCCAACTCCTACGGTGTCGTCCAATTCCTCAGGCGTCAAGCCGGCGGGAAGCTTTTCAAACGACTTACGGTATACCAACGAAACGAGATTGGAAGCAATCACCTCGACCTCTCGATACTCAAGATCGATCTCGCTGAAGCGGTAGATTGCGCCGCGAGCTGCGTCCACGAATGCAGCTTGGTCATCCCCGATATGCGCAACACCCGGCAACAGCCGCAGCTTCTTGAGGGTGTCAGCGATCTTTGCAGCCTCGAAGTCCGCTGCACCTGCAAATATCTTTGCAAAGTTTCCCTCTAGGAACTTCATCGAAGTGCTGACGCGCGTTCCGGCGCAGAGCTCACCAACAGCCGCTTCCACATCGTCGTGAAACTGGACGTTCGTCAGGAGTGTGACCGTGGAGCAAGCGTCCCCAAAGTTGACGGAGTGAACGTAGAGCTTGCCGGCAAAGCTATCGGCGACTGCCTTTAAAGTCGCTTCGTCGTCACTCGGCCCCTTCTTTGTGTTCTTGAGCGCAAACACATCCACGAGCGACCACAGGTGATTGGTCTTACCCTTCGTCTTAACTTGAAAGAAGTGGAAGCGGGAGCCGACGCTCTCTATGCGTCGGACCACGAAATCGTCGTGGTAGTCGCAATACACCCTGTCGACGCCTTTGCCCTCCAGAATCTCAAGGGCAGCAAATGCTGCCGCTCGGAACTGCTTGTCGAACCGCTCGATGGTCATCCGGCCAGCTGTTTCGCGCGGCGGAACTTCATGTAGGCCATTCATCGGACGTAAGTGGCCGTTGCAGTGGAGGGACTGGTTTGATGGCTTAGGGAATGAGCGGGCGTCAGAGCGCTCGTGGCCGCGGTGTCCATACGTCTCCCCTGTGCTCTATGGCGCGGAAGCACTATGCCATAGGGGCGGCTTGGCGAAGGATTGCTTTGCGAGAGCCCTGGGAGAGGAAAACTGCGGGGACTCAGCTGCCGATGACGGCCGACTGCCGAATGGATGTTCGGCCATGCAAAGTCGCTGCACCGAAACGTCGTAGCCGCAGCGGGGCGCTAACTTCCGGCGCGCGTCCTGCGCCCCATCTTTGTCAAGGGAGAACGATCTTGCTGAACACCCACGCACTGCCGCACACGCCATCGTCGTCGCGCCTGCCTGACACCGAGCCCGCGCCGACGACGGGTCCGCGTGCCACTGCCCATGGCGGCACCGGCACGTCCGCGAGCACAACCTCATCGCCGACGGATGCGCCGCCATCGCGGCGCTCCGAGGGGGCGTCCGCTCCGCGCTGCGCGCCGCCTTCTGCCTCCGCGGAGTCAACACCAGCCTCGGCGCAACCGGGGTCAGGTCTTGCAATCCAACACCTGGTTTCTCAGAATGTTTGATTGCAGTATCTGCCTCTGGCTCAACACTCAGTTGCGTCACGCAAGCGAAAGCCCACCGCTTCATCTTCACCATGCCGGCCTTGTAGAAGTTCGAAACCCAACCATCGTCCAGTGGTCATCATCGGCGTCACGCAAGTGGCCAACAACCGTGCCCTTGAGCACACCGTACTTCTTCAGCACCATGATCTGGAACCTCCTTTGATGGAAAGTCGTATTGCCCTCGACCCGGCCAGGCGTCTACACCTTGAACGCCCCTTGGTCGTAGGCCTTTGCGTAGGTCTTCCAATCCTTGGCCGTCTGCTTTGCGCATTGGCGCGCGGCATTCAGCAATGCGCCTTGCCAAGCCTTGCGATCAGCGCCGAAGGCGATCAGCGCGTCTGCCGTGTCCGCGCCTTGCCGACCGGAACTGCGCAGCTGGGCCCAGGCCACCATGCGACCCATGTCTTGCAAGACCTCGCGTATCCGTTTGAACTTGGCGCGTGACGCGTTCAGGCGCACGCTGTCTTCACTGGGTTGCAGGCCGCGCAGCACATACGACCCAAGCGGGCCATCGATCGGATGGAGGAAAGCCGCCGAAACCGCCTGCAAGCGGGTCTGCGCCGCCACGATGCGTTCGGCTTCGGAGGGCCCAGTCGGCTGGGACTGTGTCAGGTGCTTCACCAATGACGACCGCTGAGCCTCTTTCAGATCGAGCAGATAGTTGCCATCAGGCGAGCCCTTGCCTCGGACCAGGACGACGTAGCGCTCCACGCCCAGGCTGCCGGTGCCGGCCACGCGGCGTGCCACATCCAGCACCTCGAAGAAGCGGGGGTTGTCTTGCGTCGCGGCAAAGGCGTGAACCAACTCACGTGCCCGTGTCTGTTCCTTTGCGCTGGCCTTGAGCGCATGCTCGCGATCACAACGAATCACCCGGCGCCGCTTGTTGAGTTCGGTACGCCGATCGAGAAGTTCCACGCGCTTGCGGCCCTTCAATCCTTCCAGTAAGGTCTTGATGAGACCCTGGGCCGTGTCGCGCTCCACCCAGCGTGCTTTGCCTGTCTCGAGGGCTTGGGCGTATCCGGCAATGAAGTCCCGGCACAGAGAGGTCGCTTGCGCAGGCTGAATCTTCAGGGACTCCGCCGCCGTGAGCACGCTGGCGAGCAAACGAACCAAGTCCCAGGTGACGGGCGCGAGTGCCGATTCGTCGAAATCGTTGACGTCGAAGTAGACGAGGCGGTTGTCGCCTTTGTAGCTGCCGAAATTCTCAAGATGAAGGTCGCCGCAGACCCAGGCCGAAGGCGCGCCCGCAGGCAGCGGGATCGCGGGCAGGCGGTCGTAGAAGAGGTGGCAAGCCCCCCGCAGGAAGACGAAGGGGCTCTTGCTCATGTTGGCGTACTTCATCGCCAAGCGCTCGGGCTCGCGGCCGGCATTGAAGCAGCGAATGGTCTCGACGACGTCCAGCACGCAGCCCTCCCTTGGGATCGTTTGAGCAGACAGTTGCGCTGCACTCTGGCGGACACAACAAATCGCGCCATCATCAATGCAGTGGATACGCTGCATTCGAACGACGAATCTATTTCGCCGGCTGCTCACCAATCCCTGGGCCTGCCTCTGCGCGAGGGGGGCAGGCCTGCGCAGCAGGTCTACTTGGCCCGCGGTGCGCGCTTGGGCAGCAGGGGTTCGCTGACACCCTGCACACCCACCAGCCCGAGCACGGTGACGAGCGAGTTCTGGGCGCCCTTCCATGCATCGGTCACGTCGATCCACTCGCTCAGCGCGTGAAAGCCGCCGGTCTTGCCGCCGCCGCCGATGATGATGGCGGGCACGCCCAGCGACATCGGCACGTTGGCGTCGGTGCTCCCGCCGGACAACAGCGTCTTCTGCCCGAAGGCCGTGTTCGAGCGCACCGCCGCCTCGACGATCAAGGAATCGGCCTGCGTGCGGCCGCCGGGCCGGTCGCCGATCAGCTGGTTCGACACGCTGAGCGTGGTCACGCCCCAGCGTTTGTTTTCTTCCACCACGGCTTCGTCGACGGCGGCGAGGATCTTCGTTTCGGTCTCGAGCAGCGGGCCCATCTCGTCGGAGCGGATGTCGACCGCCATGCGTGCATCCGGCGCGATGGTGTTGACCGAGGTGCCGCCGCTGACCGTGCCGACCGTGAAGGTCGTCTTCGGAACGCTCGGCGTCTTGATGTCGCCGATGCGGGCGATGGCGCGGCCCATGCCGTGGATCGCGCTCGGCACCTGGCCGAAGGCGCTGTAGCTGTGCCCGCCCGGGCCCTTGAAATTCACTTCGTAGCGGTGGCTTGCCGTGCCGAGCACGATCACGCTGCCGTCCGCCATCGGCTCGAGGCCCGCCATGCCGTCGATGTCGAGGTGGTCAGCAAAGATCCGCTTGATGCCGCGCAGGTTGCCGAGTTCCTCTTCGCCCACGTTGCCGACGAACAGCAGGTCGCCCACCGTCTGCACCTTGTTGTCGTTGAGCACCTTGAGCCACGAGAGCAGCACCGACAGGCCGCGTGTGTCGTCGGAGATGCCGGGTGCGTAGAGCTTGCCGTCGCGTTCCTTCACCTTCACGTCGGTGCCGGCCGGGAACACGGTGTCGAGGTGCGCCGAGATGAGCAGCTTGGGGCCGTTGCCGCTGCCCTTGCGCAGGCCGACGACGTTGCCTTCGGCATCGATCTTCGCGTCGGCCAGGCCGAGTGCCTTCACACGCGCGAGGAAAGCCTCGGCACGCTTTTGCTCCTTGAACGGCGGCGCTTCGATCTCGGTCAGCAACCTCAAGTCTTCGATCGACCGTTCATGGTCGGCCTTCACCGCATCGAGCAGCCGCGCGATCGCCGGCGCGGCCATCAGCTGCCGGTAGGCCTGGTCGACAGCGGGGCTGATCTGCTGCGGCGTGGGTGCGACAACGTTCTGTGCCTGCGCGACGCCGGCGCAACACAGCGCAGCCACGAGGCGAATCACAGCGAACCGGGGTGAGCGCGGGAAGGACATGGTGCGGCCTGAAGGGTTGCGGTGCTTCGCATTCTTTCGCGGCCGGCGCCGGCGTGGTGTAGTTTATTCTTCGGTGCCTTTAGCTTTTCTAACATGCGCCGCCAACTTCCCAGCACCCGCGCCCTTCTGGTGTTCGACGCGGTCGCCCGCCACCACGGCGTCGGCAAGGCCGCCGAAGCCTTGTGCCTCACGCACGGCGCGGTGAGCCAGCAACTGCGCTTGCTCGAAACGCGGCTGGGCGTGCGCCTGGTGGAACGCACGGCGCGCGGGTCGCAGCTCACCGATGCAGGCCGGCGCTACCACGCGCAGATCGCGGGCGATCTGCTCCGGCTCGAGAACCACACGCTCGAAGCGATGGCGCAACGCCCCGACGGCACGCGGCTGCTGGTCGGCGCGGTGCCTGCCTTCGCCGAGCGCTGGCTGATGCCGCGCATGCCGGCCTTCGCCGCGCTGCAGCCGGCCTGCAGCGTGCACCTGCAGATCTTCCCGACCCACATCTACATCCACGAACCTGCCTTCGACGTCGGCGTGCAGTACGACGACGCCGTGTGGCCGGGTGCCCAAGCCCGGGCGCTGCTGCCCGAGCACTGCGTGGTCGTTTGCGCGCCGCAAGCGCGCTACCGGCGCGAGATGGCACGCGGCGATTTCCGCTCGGCCACGCTGCTGCAATTGAGCTCGCGGCTCGGTGCCTGGGAAGAATGGTTCGCCCAGGCCGGCATCGCACGCACACCGGCCAACACCATGGCAGGCCACCGGTTCGACCTGTTCTCGATGCTCGTCGAAGCGGTGCGCGGCGGCCTCGGCGTTGGCCTCGTGCCCCACTACTTCGTCGAACGCGAGCTGCAGTCGGGCGAGCTGCTGCTGGCGCACCCGAAAGTCAGCCGCAGCAGCCGCGGCTACAGCGTGTTCAGCCCGCCGCACAAGGCGCAAGACCCCGTCGTCGACGCCTTCGTGCGCTGGCTCGGCGAGGCAGCGGCAGCGGCCGACCCGATGCTGCCGCAAGCGGCCTGAACGAGGCCGGCGACAAGCTCGCCTCGGCGCGACAGCGTGCCGCGACGACGGCGATCTATCCCGCCTCGACCCGCGCGCTGTACGCCTCGATGGTCCGCTTCCATGCGGGCCGAGCCAGGCACCGACTCCGATACGCCGTGATGGCCGGATACGGCGCGATCAATGCCTCGTCCTTGATGCCCGAGAAGAGCACGTGCGCCATCAGGATGTCGGCGACGGTGAAATCGTTTGTCGCGACGAAGTCGCGCCCAGCGAACCAGCGCTCCAGGTTCGTCAGCACCCGATTCACCCAGCCGACCAGAAACTCGCGGTGCTTGCCGCAGCTGCCATCGGCCGTCCAGTCGAGCACCATCAGGCCGAGCAGCGGCGGCTCGACCGAGTTCATCGCAGCGAAGCACCAGCGCAGCACCTGCGCCTCGCCGGCGAGGTCGCCAGGGATCAAACGGCCGGACTTCTTCGCCAGGTAGACGAGGATGGCGGCGGATTCGGACAGCACCACCCCGTCGTCGTCGATCGACGGGATCTGTTCGAAGGGGCTGAGCCCGCGATAGGCATCGGTGCTCAGGTCGTGCGCCGGGTGGTCCATGCCGGCCACCTCGAACGGCAGTTGCATCTCTTCGAGCGCCCACAACACGCGCAGATCGCGCGTGTGGCCTCGCGCAAAAGCGTTGACCTTCGAAAAGCCGTAGAGCTTGAGCATGGTGGCGTTCCTTCGTTGAAGCTGCCCCGCTGCGAAGCGGTGCCGACAATCTAACGTCGGCGCCTCCCTGACGAGATGGCCTCGTCACGCGCATGGCAGAGATCTATGCCGTGGCCGGCACGCTGTCGATGGCCAACTGCTCGGCCAGCCCGCGCACCCGCTGCACATCGAGCGCCGAAGCCCGATCGCCCACACAGACTGCGCTGCGAAAGCCCGCGAAGTCGGGCGCGAGCTGCCGCAGTGCAGGCAGGTCCGGCAGGCGCAATGCTCCGGCCAGCCCGACCAGTTGGCCCGCCTGCCGCACCATCGCAACGAAGCGCTGCAGCTCGGGCATGGCCACGCACGCGAAGAGGCTGCCTGCGCGCTTGTCGGCGGTGTCGGCCATCAGCGCCGGGAAGCCCAGCCGGCAGGCGTGTGCGATCAGGTCGAAATCGAGCCCCGCGTCAGCAATGAACACCGGCACCACGGCGTGTCGGCTGCGGGCCAGCATGTCGAGCACCGCCGCGGCCTGTGGCGACGGCTCGATGCCGACCTTCACGTAGTCGACCCCGCAAGCGCCCACGGCCTCTACACGGCCGGCGATGAGGTCGGCCTCATGCATGGCCACGTCACCGATGGTCGCGCTGACCGGCAACGCGATGCCGCGCTCGCGCAGCGCCTGCACGATGGCGCGAACCGTTGTGACCGGCAGGCCGCCCAGCGCGCCGTCGCGCGGCTCTTTCAGGTCGATGAAGTCGGCGCCGCCCTCGGCTGCGAGCAGGGCTTCGGCTTCGTTGCGAACACTCACGAGCAAGCGCATCAAGACGGCTCCGCCACCTTGGCGCGGTGCTTCGCGATCGCTTCGCGCAGCCAGCTCCAGGCTTCCCTCTCGGCCGAGCCGGCGGTCTTGTCGATGGCGATCTGCAGGTAGGCCATCTCGCTGTCGACCTTCTCGGCCGACAGCATGTGCAGGCGGCTCACGAGCACCGCGCCTTCGACCACCGCAGCCTGCGCGCGGTTGAAACCCATGAAGGGAGCGTGCAGGCCTTCGTGCACGCGCGCCATCTGCAGCACCGGGCGCTGCGGGTCGTCGCGCCGCCGCTCCAGGTGCAGCTCGATGTGCCCGAGCGCGCTGGCGAGCCGCGAGCCCTTGACCTTGTCGGCCGGCACCAGCGGCCACTGCTTGCGGCCGGTGACGCAGCCGGCGAACACGCGTGTGTCGGTCAGCAGGTTCAGCACCGCGTATTGCGTAGCGATGATGTTCTCGTGCGTGGTCGATGGCTTGAAGGGCATCAACACCACATGCTCGTCTTGATAGCGCACGCCCATCGGCGCCACGTGTGGCACGCCCTCCGGTGAAACCGTGGTCACCACCGTCTCGAAGATCATGTCATTCATTTGATTTGCTCCTTGAGTTGCCCGTCACCATCGTCGACCCTGGCGCGCACCAGTTGTTCAGGTCTTGCGCGCGCGTCTCGACCGCCACACCCCAATCGAGCGGCTGGTCTTGCACATAGCGCTTGCCGAGCTTCCATGCGATCTCGGCATGCGCCAGCTCCACACCCATGTAGAAGGCGTGGGCAGCATCGTTCTCCAGCTTGAGCTGCGGCCACAGCTCGAAGGCGCCCTGCCCCAGGCGCAGGCCGTCGCGGTTGTAGACGTGCAGGCCGAGCGGCGAGACCTGCACGCGAAAGTTCGGGTCGCGCACCAGCGCTGCGGTGTCGGCGATCTCTTGCGGCGTGTCGGGGAACGGGTGCTTGGCGTGCACCGTCATCAATTGGTCGCTGATGCCCTTGGGCAGGCTGCTGTGGCTGGCCGCGGCATGCATGATGCGGCGCGCCCAATCGGCCTCGCGCACGGCGCGGCGCGCATGGTTGCTGACCTGCGTGGTCAGCACCGCGGCCACGTTCAGCTCGGCGGCAATGCCGAACAGCACGGCGTTGATGCCGCTGGTGTCGGCCTCGGTCAACTCAGTCACGTTGCCGATGCCCATCATGATCGGCGCCTCGGGAAAGCGCTCTCGCAGGCGGTGGTAGCGCACGATGGAAGCCGTCAGCCCGAAGGGGATCGGGTCGAGGATGGAATCGGCGAAGAAGGGCTTGCCCATCGCCTGCATTTTCTCCACGGCTTCGTACAGCGAGGCCTCGTCGGCCGGCGTGCGCGGGATCAGCACCGGCACCGAATCGACCTCGCCTGCCACCCACAGCGTGTCGAGCGTGAGGCTCAGCAGGTAGTCGGCACCGGCCTGACCGCCGCGCAGCAGCTCTTGCGCGTCGTTCGAGTCGACGCTCACCGAGAAGCCTTCGGCCTTCAGCGCCTTGACGCTGTCGGCCAGGTGGTCGAAGCGCGTGGCCGGCAGGCTGCCGAGATCGATCACGTCGGCGCCATCGGCGCGCAAAAGCCGAGCGCGTTCGACGATCGCGTCCACCGACAAACGCGGCGCGTCGACGATCTCGGCAAAGATGGCGACCTCGTACTCGCTCAGGTCCATCGGCTTCGCAGCGCGGTTGAAGAAGCGCGGCAAATCCTTCAGCTCCTCGGGGCCGCGCTGCACCGGGATGCCGTAGTGCTGCGCCAGCGCATCGAGGTCACCGCGGCAACGGCCTGGCACCAGGATGCGATCGGCCTTCACCGGGCCGGGGACGCGGCGGGCGATCATCTCGGCCGTCATCAGCGCCGCCACCTGCAGGCCCAGGTCGCGCACCTCCCAGGTGAAGGGCGCTTGCTCGATGCCGTTCAGCACCCGCTCCAGGCTGGGCCGGGCCAGGTGGCCGGTCAGGAAGACGATGTGTTCCATGCGAGGAGAAGCTCCTTCAGGCGCGCATCGAGCGCGCCTTCCAGCTCGGCGGGGGAGCACACCACCTGGCAGAAGTCGATGCTGCGAAGACGGTCCACGTTGTCGAGTTCGATGCGCCTCGGGCGCAGCGTGACCCAGTCGTGCGGCGACTGCGTCACCACCACCGGCTCGGTGTCGCATGCAAACACGATGCCCGGGATGCCGAGCTTGCCGGCCTGCGCGAACATGTTGGTCGGCAGCGTGTCGCTGAAGCCGAAGGCGCATTTGGCGACCGTGTTGCTGGTGGCCGGTGCGACCACTACCGTGTGATAGACGTCGTCGTACAGCATGCCCACCGGCACGGCGCTCGCGGTCTTGTCGCGAAAGATGCGAAAGCGCTGCTTCAGTTCGTCGAGCGGCAGCTTGTAGATCGACAGCACCTCTTCGGCCGCAGCTGAGAGGAACAGGTCGCACGACGGCAATCGCGCGGCCAAGGCGAGCGATTCGGTCAAGAAATGGCCCGAGCCCGTGACGCACCAGGCAAAGCGGGACCGCGGCGGCGTGTCGGCCGGCAGGGCATCGTCATCGCCCTCGGGGAAACGCCGGGCCGCTCCCAAGTTTCCTTGACCCCCTCGGGGGGCCTGATGCGAAGCGGCAGGTTCGGGGGCGCTCACCAGTGTCAACGCGTCACTCGGGATGCGAGATTTCGATGTGGAGCTTGTGGAGCTTGCGGTAGAGGGTGTTGCGGCTGACATCGAGTGCCTTGGCGACATTGCTCACGTTCCAGCGGTGTTGCTCCAGCATCTGCAGCAACACCTGCCGTTCGTTGGCCTGGATCGGGTTCAGTTTGAGGGGAGCCGATGCGTTGTCGGCACTCGCATGCGCCAGCGGTGCGTTCGCAATGCTCGGTGGCACCAAGGCCAGCGGCACCGCAAGCACGGGTGCGGGCGGCGCTGCGCTGCCTTGCAGGGCCGGCAGGTGCGCGCATTCGATGGTCGCGCCATCGGCCAGCGCGGCGGCGGTGCGCAGCACGTGGCGAAGCTGGCGGATGTTGCCGGGCCAGGCGTAGTCCATCAGCAGGCGCTCGGCCTCGGCGCTGAGTGCGACGCCATGGCCGCCTTCGGCTTCGAGCACGCCGTGAATCAGCTCGCGCTTGTCGCTGCGCTCGCGCAGGGCCGGCAGCAGCAACTCGATGCCCGACAGGCGGTAGTACAGGTCTTCGCGGAAGCGGCCCTCGCGCACGAGGTCGGGCAGGCGCTGGTGGCTCGCGCTGATGAGCTGGAAGTCGACCGGGTGCGTTTCTTCGGTACCCAGCGGCGTGACCTGCCGCTCGTCGAGCACACGCAGCAGGCGGGCCTGCAGGTCGATCGGCATGTCGGCAATCTCGTCGAGGAACAGCGTGCCGCCGTCGGCCTGCAGGATCTTGCCGCGCCGCCCGGTGCGCTGCGCGCCGGTGAAGGCGCCGGCGCGGTAGCCGAAGAGCTCGGACTCGATCAGCGTCTCGGGCAGGCTCGCACAGTTGATGGCCACGAAGGCACCGCCCGCATGCGGGCTGGCCTCGTGCACGGCGCGTGCGAACACCTCCTTGCCCGAACCGGTTTCGCCGCACAGCAGCACCGGCGTCTGCCGCGCGATCACGCGGCGCGCGGTTTCCAGGTGGGCCGACAGGCGCAGGTCTTTGAAGGTGGGGGATTGCGCCGCGGCGCGCGATGAGGCGAGGCGAGGCGCCGGGCGCGTGGAAATCGACGACGTGCCAGCGGATGACCCACCGGCGGACGCCAGCGTGCGCATCGGCGCGTCCGACTCGGTGGCCGGCCGGCGCGCGACGGCGAAGAAGCGCAGCGCGGCGTTCGCGCGGAAGGTCACGATCGGGTGGAACGACGACTGCGTGCTTCGCTGCAGCATGTCTTCGAGCGAGGTCTGGAAGAAGTCTTCGATGTGGCGCGAGCGAATCTCGTCGACCGACTGCAGCCCCAGCTGGAACAGCGCGCTGCGGTTGGCCGCGAGGATGCGCCCGTCGTCGCCGACGGCGAGCTTTCCTTCGTGCAGCGTGTAGACGAACTCGGGCCGGCTGTGGAAGTGCAGCGGGTGCGCGTTGCGAAAGCGCCGGTCGATCAGGCGGTTCTCGATCATGCGGGCCGTCATGCCCAGCAGCACCAGCAGGTGCTGCTGCATCATGCTCGATCGGCTGCTGACGTCGAGCACCGCGGTGATGTGGCCCGAGGGGTCGTACACCGGCACGGCCGAGCAGGTCAGCTGCGTGAACTGGGTGAAGAAGTGGTCTTCGCGGCGAACCGAGATCGGCGCTGCGGCAGCGAGGCAGGTGCCCATGCCATTGGTGCCGGCCTCGGTCTCGCTCCACATGCCGCCGGGGCGCAGGCCGAGTGGCCCCATCTCGGCGGCGAACTCGGTGGAGGTGACCATGTGCACGATCACGCCGTCGGTGTCGGTGAGCACCACGGCCGAGTCGGCATCGGCGAGCTGCTGGTACAGCGTGGTCATCTCGTAGCGGGCGCAGTCGATCACGTCGGCTTGGCGCGTGCGCCGCTCTTCGAGCGCGGCGCGGCTGATGACCGCGGGCTCGCGGGCCTTGTCGGGGTGGAGCCGGTATTCGTTGAGGCAGCGGCTCCAGGAGCGCGTGACCACGTCGTTCGCCGATTCGTGGAGGCCGCTTCGCACCACGTCCAGGACATGCTCGGCATGTCGATCGTCACCCGTTCGCAACACCAGCGTCATGTGGCTCTCCAGAGTCTGGGGCCGGCCGGGTCAGGCCGGGAGAATGTCGATTCTGGTGCGATATCTGCCTCTGCATACCCGGTGAAACGATGAGTCGATTGATTCGATTTCGTAGTTGCTTTTTCACGGTGTGCGTCGTGGCTTGCTTTTTGCGACCAGCCCCTTGATTCTGAGCAGACCATGCGCACGTGCATCTGCAAAGCTTCCATCAAAAACAAACGGAGACTCGATTGAACAGCCAAAGCCGCCCTCTGAGCGTCACCCTGAATGGATCGGCCAGCTTGCCCGATTCGCCCACCAGCCTCGACATGATCTTCATCGAAGGCCTCACCGGCGAAACGGTCATCGGCATCCACGAGTCCGAACTCCACCGGCCGCAGCCGCTGGTGATCGACGTGCATGCCGGCCTGCCGCGGGCGCGCGCCTGCGACACCGACCGCATCGGCGACACCATCGACTACAGCGTCGTGCGCGAGCGCCTGTTGCGCCTGCTGGCCGAGCACCAGCTCAAGCTGCTGGAAGCGCTGGCCGAAACCGTGGCTGACATCCTGCTCGGTGAATTCGGCGCGAGCTGGGTGCGCGTGAAGATCGTCAAGCCGCGCAAGTTCGACGACGTGGCCGCGGTCGGCGTGCAGATCGAACGCGTGGCGAGCCCCGTGTCGGCAGCGGGCCGCTCGGCCACCGTCGTGCAGCTGCTCGGTTCGGGCCTGGTGCCGGGCGACAAGGGTTCGATGCGTTAAACCCAACGCAACAACGCGCGTGCCGTAAAAACAGCAAAGCCGACCCGGTTGGGTCGGCTTGCGTTTGCGCTTGTTACTGAGATCGTCAGGTCAGCCGGCAGCGAACGGGTGCGGGCTCGAACCTTTCTTGGCCACCACTTCGGCAGCCGTCGGCGAGCCGGCCACGGCGCGCTTGATCGACTCCTTCACGGCTTGGTAGTTGTACTGCTGGATCTTCTTGTCGTCTTCGGCCAGCCAGTGGATGAACACGCCGACGCAGACGAACAGGTTGTCGGCTTCTGCTGCGGGAATGGTGCCGTCTTCAACACAGTCGGCCACGGCCATGGCCACGCCCCGCTGTGCGGGGCCGAACATCTGGACGGCCTGCTTGGCGCCCTTGATGGTGACCTTGTTGAACATCACGGTGGCGGGTTTGGTCAACAGGTTCGGTGCCACCACTGCGAGCAGCGAAGTGAAACCGTCCTTGTTGTTGGTCAGCGCGTTGGCGAACGCGGATTCGGCAGGGCTGCCACGCGGTCCGATGAGCAGGTCGATGTGGGCAACTTCGTTGCCGTCTCCGACGAGCGACTCGCCGACCATCATGCGATCGATCTTGGCCATGGTTTTGTCATCTCCTGTTTGCGGTTCTAGGGACGTTCCCGACACTGGCGAGACGCCAATGCTTCAGGGCTGTTATCACGTTCCGTGCCATCAAACACAGAGGTCGGCAATCATCAGCGTGGCCACCGTCAGATCGGCGCTGGTACCGGGGTTGATGCCCCGCGCCTTGAGCGATTCGTCCCAGGCGGCGAAGGCTGGCGAGACATCGGTGCCGGCCACGCCGCGCCACGCTTGCGCCGAGGCCATGACAGTCTGTGCCACGGCCTCGCCGTGTTTCCGAACAATGTGTGAATCGGGAAAGGCCCCGGCCAGCGCGACGTAAAGCTGCTGCACAGCCACCGTGGTGGCCGCGTCGGGCTGCTCGCAGGCAGCACCCGCCGGACATGCAAAGCGCGGACCCAGCACCGGCAGCGCCACGTTGAACAAATCGGCATAGCCATCCCGATACTGCCGCGCAATCAGATCGCGCCCGGCCGATAAGGCCATGGCCGCGCGCAGGCCGATGCTCGGCGCGGCGCGCACGTCCTCGGCCGGCGCGTTGCCCAGGCCGCCCGGGTTGGCGCGGGCGATGGCACGGTAGGCGTGTTGCGCATCGGCGAGGTCCAGGCCCGCCAGCACCTCGTTGATGGCCTCGCGCAACGCAGCCGCGTTCGTGGCCTCGGGCCGCCGCTCCACCGCCACGGCCACCGGCGCGCACAGCAGCAGGATGCCGAGGTTGGTGTTGCAGTGCGCAACGGCCCAGCTCGCTTCCACCGCCGCCTCGATGCGCTCGCCGACGCTTGCGCCCTGCCTGAACAGCGGAATGGCTGCAGCGCGTGCGCTGTCGATGAACATCGAGGCCTCCATGCGGTGGCCGGCGGAATGCAGGCTCACGTTGCCCGGCTTGCGCACCGCCACGTCGAGCGTGCAGGCACAGAGAAAACTCGCCTTCGCGCGCTCCACGTCCACCTGCGAGGCCCCCTTCACACGACCCTCACGCGCGGCGCTCGGCCGCCTCACCGTCGAGCGCGCGGTGGGCTGCGCACTTGCGGTCCAGCAGGTCGTCGACGATCGCGCGCGCGATGTTGAAACCCGTCACGCGCTGCAGGCCGCGCCAGGCCGCCACGCCGTTGACCTCGATGACCTGCGTGCCCTGCGCCGACGGGATCAGGTCGACACCGGCGTAGTCCATGTCCAAAGCGTGGGCAGATTGTTCTGCGAGTTGCGCAAGTTCAAGCGTGAGTTCGGCCGGCTCGCAGCGCGCGCCTTGCGCCACGTTGTGAATCCAGTTCTCGCTGACGCGGCGCATCGCGGTGACCGCGCGCCCGCCCACCACCAGCACGCGCCAGTCGAACCCCGGCGCGCTGACCGGCGGCACGAAGCGCTGCAGGTACGCGAGCGAACCATGGCTCTGGCTGAGCATGGGCAGCGTGTGGTGCACGCCGTTCACCTCGCCCACCAGCTGCAGGCCCTTGCCCTGCGAGCCGAACAGCGGCTTGAGCACGAGCGCATGCCCGGCCGCGCCTTCGCGCACCGCGATGCGTTGCGCATGCGCCTGCGATTCGGTGGCCCAGGTGGGCGGCGTGGGGATGCCCGCCGCATGCAGCAGCAGGCTGGTCATCGACTTGTCGACACTGCGCTCGATGGCACGCGCATCGTTGTAGACCGGCACGCCGAGTTCGCGCAGCATGTGCAACACGCCCAGCCGCTTGGTCACCTGCTCGAAGCTGCCGCCGGCCACGCCGCGCACCAGCACCGCATCGGGCAGCTCGCGGCCGAAGCCGGGCAGCACGAGGCCGTGCCACGCGGCGGTGGTGTCGATGTGGCAATCGGCGAGGTCGATGCAACGGCCCACGGCGCCGCGCGCGCGCAAGGCGCTCTGCAGCTGGCGCGTGTGCCAGCCGGTTTCGTCGGCCATGATGGCCACGCGCAAGCTCATGTGATGGCCCTTGTGCTTGTCATCCCGGTGAATGCCGGGATCCACTCTTCAAGGGGCACAGCTTCAGGCAAGGTCTTTTCGGACGCAAGGGTCGCGAAGAGGGACGCAAAGCTCGCAAAGGAATACAAGGCCTTCCTTGCGACCTTTGCGTCTTCCCTTTGCGTTCTTTGCGTCCAAAGAAAAGGTTCGAATGGCTCGGCACCAAGCATCCACTCCTCAAAGGGCACAGCTTCGGGCAAGGTCTTTTCGGACGCAAGGGTCGCGAAGAAAGACGCAAAGCTCGCAGAGGAATACAAGGCTTTCCTTGCGACCTTTGCGTCTTCCTTTGCGTTCTTTGCGTCCAAAGAAAGGGTTCGAATGGGTCGGCACCACGCAAACTTCAGCATCACGCTTCCTGCAACCAAAGCTGCCGCAGCAGCGCCATGTTCAGCGCGCCGCCATGCCAGGTGTTGCCGCTGTCGATGTTGCTGACCCACACCTCGGCCGGTGCGAACAGGCCGGCGTCGATCTTGTAGAAGTCGTAGCCGGCTTCCTTGAAGATGTCGCTGAACGAACGGCCGTGGTCGGGCGAGTTGGTGGATGGCAGCTGCTTCGCCAGCGCGCGGGCCGCGGCATCGTCGCCACGCACCGTGAGGTGCACCTTGCCGCCGTAGAGGATGGCGTCGTTGGTGCGGCCCATTGCGAGGCCGCCATCGGGCGATGGCGAAGGCAACGGCGCGGTGGCCGAGCCTTCGACAACGTGGCCCAGCGCAAAGCCCAGCGTGTGTGCCTTGTGCAGTGCCGTTTCCAGCACGCGCGCAACGATCTGCGTGGTGCCCGCCAGGCTCGTGGTCGGCGTGAGGATGATCGTCAGCGCTTCGGGCTTCAGCGCGCAGTCGTGCAGCAGCTTGTCGATGATCACCTTGGGCGGCGGGCGGTCGACCTCCATCACGAGCACGCCTCTGTCGCAGCGGTCGCGGTAGCCGAGTTCCTTGAACAAATCTTCCTTGCCGGCCAGCGCACGCGCCGGGCCCGAGCCGAGCGAAAAGAACTTCTTGCCGCCCGTTTCTTCTTTCGTGGCCGCGAGGCTCCAGCCCGCGTACTGGCTGCCCAGGCAGGCCAGCACCGGCTTGGAGCTGCGCACCTCGACCCAGGTGGGCCAGCTCTCCAGCCCGCTCGCGTGCAGACCCACCTGGCCCAGCCCGCCCATGCAGATCTCACCGATCAGCAGGCCGGCGGCCACGCTGCCGCGCACCTCGATGCCGGCGTCGACGATGCACACGCCGCTCTCGTCGCGGCGCACGGCCACTTGCAAGGCTTCTGCATCAGCGATCAGGCGCTCGACCAGTGGAAGAGCTCGCGCGTTGACGCTCAGCGTCGTGTCGGCCAGTGGTGGGGCGGTGTCGGTCATGACGGTGTCTCCAGTGTGTCGAGCAAGGCCTCGCGGGCCTGGCGCAAGGCCGCCCTCACCGCAGCGGCATCGGCCCCGCTCGCGCTCAGGCTGCACAGCGGGTCGCCGGCCTCCAGGCGCGTGCCGGCGCGCGGCAGGTCGTGAGCGCCCGGCCAGCCGCTCACGCGGCGCGCGGCCGCATCGTCGATCAGCCCGTCATGCCTTGCGAACACGATCTCGGTGCCTTCGACGCAATCCGGCAAGGCACGCGGCGGCGGCAGCGTGTCGTGCAGGCAGGCCTTCACGTGCGCGGCCATCAGGCCGTCGCCATACAAGGCCATGCTCGCGGGCGGGCGCGGGTTGATCTCGAGCACGGCGATCTCGCTGCCGTGGAGCATGAAGTCGAGGCTGCACAGGCCGCGCAGTTCGAACTCGGCGGTCAGCGCGCGCACGGCGGCCAGTGCACGCGACGCCGCCCGCGCAGCCAGCTTCACCGGCCCCACCGCGCCGCAGAACACGAAGGGCCGCGTGCCGAAGCGCCGCACCGTCAGCTCGTTGAAGCCGAGGATCACCGCCTGGCGCCCGTTCGCCACGAAGGTGGCCGACATCGGCGCGCCCGGCGCCTCCTGCTGCAGGTAGTGGTGTGCCGGCATGTCTTCGGCCAAACGCCGCGGCGTGGCGCGCCACACATGCCAGCCGCCGCAACCCAGCGCGTCTTTCACCAGCCAGCGCGTGCCGTCGTCGGGCAGCGTGCGCGCGAGGGCACCCAGCCGCACCGGCGGGTAGTGAATGCCTTTCGACGCGAGAAAGCCGAAGAACTGGGCCGGGTCGCGCACACGGCACACCGCCGGCGCCGAGGTACCGACCAAGGGCAACAGCGCCGCCGCTTCGGCCAGCAGGCCGGGCCGGCCTTCGAAGCCGCTGCCGGCGACCCAGCCGCTCACGTCGCCGCGCCGAGCCAGCACGCGCAGGGCCGCGAGCGTGCGCGCGTCGTCGATCGCGAGCGAAGCGGGTTCGCCGAGGCTCATCCATTGCGATGCGGCCTCGCGCGTGTCGGCATCGCCGAACAGGTCGAGCGCCACCACGTCGAACCCATCGCGCGCCGAGGCCTCGGCCATCATGCGGGCGGACAGCGCCGCCACGGCGATCGTGCCGGCAGGGTGCTGGCGATTCAACCCGCTCCGCCGGCCGCGCGCTCCGAGAGAAACGCACGCGCCATGGCGAACGCCTCCGGGAAGCCGAGCACCAGCGCCTTCTTGTCGGAGTCGCGCATCTGCACCAGCAGGCGGTGCTGCGTCTGGTACTTCACGTTGCCGATGGCGAGCGCGCCAATCCCTACCGCACTGCCAGCCACCGCAGCGGTGCCGGCCAGCGCCTTGCCGTCGTCCATCACGCCCACGCCGGCAATGCCTTCGGGCGGCACGGCGTTCACGTCGGCGGCCACCTTGAGCTGCCTGGCTTCTTTCAAGTCGTCTGCCGAGACGACCTGCACGCCGGCGGCGGCGCAGGCCAGCACCACGTCGGCCTCGGCGAGCGAGGCGCGCACCGCAGCGCGGTCTGCACCCGACACGCCATGCATCGTCACCTTGAAGCAGGTGGCGGTTTCGTGTGCGGCCTCTTCTGCCGCGGCCGCACCGCTGCGACTGGAGAGCGAGACCAATGCGCCCGCCTGCGCAGCAATCACACCGGCGATGCGGCCCACCGGCCCCAGCCCGCCGAGCACCACCACCCGCAAGCCGCTGAGGCCGCGCCCGTGCTGCTTCTGCAGCGCGGCCTCGGTGCAGGCCACCATGGCCGCGGCCGTGGTGTAGGCGCCGCTCGGGTCGGCCATCACCGACACGACGAAAGGCTTGACCATCGAGGCCCTGGCACGCTCGAGCATGTCGGCCGCGAGCATGGCGTTGCGACCGCCGATGAAGATGCCGGTACGCGCCACGCCCTTGGGGCCGCGCGAGAAGATGGCGTCTTGCGTGAGCGCGGTGATGCCGTCGAGCCCGACCTCGCAATACGGCACGATCACCCGGTAGCCGGCGTCGGCGGCCATGTTGACGTCGAAGGGGCTCACCTGCTTGCCCGGCGTGAACATGTGGAGGATGTAGGGGCGTTCCATGGCGTCTCTCTCTTTGGCTTTCTTTTGGCGTTCTTTTTGGCGTTCTCTTTGGTGTCTTATGGGAGGGTCAATGCGGTTCGTGGGCGTGCTCGCTGAGCACCGCGCCGCGGTTGAGGCCGGCAACGATGCTCACCGTGAGGCCGGGTTCGAGCAGCCCTGCCGCGCGCAGCGAATGCACCGCCGCTTCGGCACTCGACTGCGAGGGCAGGATCGCGAACGCCGTCGGCCCCCACGAGCTCTGGCCGATGGCCGCGCCGTGCTCGAGCGACTTGTCGGCACCGCGCAGCTCGCGGCCGGCGTCGGCGATGAACTGCACGGCGCGGCCCACGGCGGCGCTCGTGTACACGCCGCCCTGTGCCGGCGCGAAGTGCTTGCCGAGCAGCTGCTGCACACGGTTGATGCCGGCCGCGAACGGTGCGAACTCTCCACTCGCCGCGCCGGGCAGCACGCGCATCAGCACCTGGTGGCAGATGTCGGCCGACAGGCTTTGCGGCAAGGGCTCCAGCGTGGCGATGGCCTGCTTCTCTTGCGTGCCCGACAGGCCGCGGTGGCGCTCGTCCTGAACCACCACCACGCGCCACGCAGCGGGGAATGCGATGCGCGACAACAGCGGTGCCGGCATGCCGTCGGCACCCGGCCCGCCGTCGACGAGCAACCCGCCCTGCTCGAAGCCGGCGATGCCGATGCCCGAGCGCAGCCCGCGCGCCAGCCAATGCGCGAGCGTCACGCTGCTCAGCTCCAGCCCATGCCAATGCGCGAACACCCGCCCGATCGCCAGCGCGAGCTGCGTGCCCGAGCCGAAGCCTGCATGCGGCGGCAGCACGCGCGTGAGCTGCAAGCGCAGCGGTGTTTGCAGACCCGTGTGCTCGCGCAGCAATGCCAGGTAGCGGCTGGCGCGTTCGATCTCGGTCTGCGCGGCTGCATCGCCGGCCACCACCTCGTCAGCAGTTGCCGCACTCAGTTCGACCTCGGTCGCAACGCCGTCGATCACCAGCCCGAGGCTGCCGAAACGGCGGCCCAGGGTGCCCGCCGGGTCGAGGAAGCCCAGGTGCAAACGGCCGGGTGCGCGCAGCTTCAGCACGCGGTGGCTGTCAGCGCGCATGGCACGTCTTCGTGAGGGCGGACCGGGCCGCGGCAGGGCGTGTTGCAGTAGGCATTCGTGCCTGGGTAAGCAAACCCCGTTCCGATGAGGTTTACCCGAAGAAGCGGGTGCGAGCAGCACGAAAACGCCCTGTGCCTGTCCCGGCAAGGTGACACAGTGTCATGCGCGCTTCGCTCCTGCCCCCCAAGCACTCAGTCGTACTTGATGTACTTGAAACGCGGATCGTCGGGCGTGCCTTCGAGTGCCGAGCCTTCCGCCGCGCCGGGCTGCCACATCACCACCTCTTCGATCTTCGCGGCGAGCGCGAAGTCTTTCTCGGTGATGCCCTTGGCCGCGTGGTTCATCAGCTTCACCGTGACGAAGGCAAACGAGACGTTGAGATCCGGGTGGTGCCAGGCCGCTTCGGCCAGGTGGCCCACGGTGTTGACCACCATCAGCGTGCCCTTCCATCCACCGGTCTTGTACTTGCGGCGGATCCAGCCGTCTTCGAGCGTCCATTTGGGCAGCTCGGCCTTGAGGCGGGCCTCGACCTCTTCGGCCGTGTACACCTCGTCGGGGGTTTTCTTACGCCATTGCGTCATGTCGGTCTCCTCGGGTTGTCATGCGGGTTTGCATGCAAGGGGTGATGGGCAGGGTTGATGACCTTGATCTTTTGCGCCGCACTGCACAGCATCATCAACCCACCGGAGCAAACACTGTGCGCAGAAGGGTCTGGAACGTCGCCGTCGCATCTGCCGTACTGGGCTTCGGCAGCCGCACCGCGTGGGCCGCGCGGCTCACCGCCGAGCAGGTGCGCGAGCGGCTCGCAGCAGCCAGCGCGCAAAGCCCGGCCGACCTGTCGGACCACGACTTGTCCGACCTCGACCTGAGCCGCCTCGACTTCCGCCAGGCGCGGCTCACGAACGCCAGCCTCTTCGCCTCCAAGCTCGTGTTGAGCAAGTTCATCGGCACCGACCTCACGCGCGCCAACCTCAACGGCGCGTGGCTGATGGGCACCGACTTCAGCAGCGCCACGCTGGTGAGCTGCAGCATGCTGAGCGTGGTGGTGCTCGGCGGCGAGGTGAAGACCCCGCCCAACTTCGCCGGTGCCGACCTGAGCGGCGCACGCATCATTGCCGACTTCCCCGGTGCCAACCTGCGCCGCGCCAGGCTCGTCAAGGCCAACCTCGGCGTCAACATCAAGAACCAGGGCATGGGCCAGATGCGCACCGACCTGTCGGGCGCCGACCTCACCGAAGCCAACCTCGAAGGCGCCGACCTCAACCGCTCGTTGATGGCTTTCGCCAAACTCAACGGCGCCAACCTGCGCGGCGTGAACTTCTTCAACGCCAAGATGGCCGGCGCCGACCTGCGCGGTGCCGACGTGACGGGCGCCGACTTCACCGACGCCGATCTCGACGGCACCGTGTTCGCCGATGCCAAGGGGCTCGACAGCGCGAAAGGCCTGGGCAACGCAGTGCAGCGCTGAAGGAGCGGGATGACCGGCGCCGTTCGGCAAGGCAAGATAGCGCGCCATGCCAACCAATCCCACCCTGCACATCCGCGCCCTCACTCCGTCAGACGCAGCCGAATACCGCGCCCTGATGCTCGAAGGCTACGAACTCGCGACCGACGCTTTCACGTCCACACCGGCCGAACGTTCGGCCGAGCCCCTGGCCTGGTGGCAACACCGCATCCACGACCCGAACAACCTGGGCCAGGCCTTCGGTGCGTTCCACGGCGGCGCTCTCGTCGGCACCGTGGCCATCGAGTACTCGGCCAAACCCAAGACGCGGCACAAGGCGCTGGTCATCGGCATGTACGTCTCGGCCGCACAGCGCGGGCTGGGCGCCGGCAGGGCCTTGCTGCAGGAGGCCATCGACCACGCGAGCGCTCGCGCCGAAGTGAAGGTGATCACGCTGACGGTGACGCACGGCAACGCCGCGGCCACGCGCCTGTACGAGTCGGCCGGCTTCACGACGTTCGGCCTGGAGCCCATGGCCATCTTCACCGGCGCTGAGTTCAAGGCCAAGCTGCACATGCAGCTGATGCTGGCCCCCGATTCAGTGCCGGCAACCTGACGCTTCGCATCTCCGCCATCACGGGATGGCGAGAATTCAGCACCGCGGCGAGGCACGGCGAGTGCCATTGTTCACGGAGAATGTATAAATCGACGACGCTGCGGCAATCTGTGCACGGCGCGTGCTTTCCCAGTCCCCATGAGCAACGACAGCAGCCCCAGCGACCCCCGCCCGATCACCGAAGCGCGCCTGCTTTCCATGGTGAATGCGAGCGGCGACAGCTTCTGGGAATCGGACGTCGAGCGCCGCTTCGTCCACATCAGCGACAACATGTGCCGCATGATGGGCTACGAGAGGGAAGAACTGCGCGGCCACTCGGTCATGGAGTTCATGACGCCGGAGTACCGCGCCGAAATCATCCGCTACGCCATGGAGCGCGGCAGCGCGGACAACCCGCTGGCCCACACCGGGCCGATCCGCCACGAAGGCGAGTTCTTCCGCAAGAACGGCTCGCGGCTGTGGATCGAAACCGTCTCCGTACCGGTGTTCGATGACGACGGCGTGCACATCGGCTACTTCGGCATCACCCGCGACATGACCGACCGCAAGCTCGCCGAGCACGCACTGCGCGACGCGAACCGCCAGCTCGAAGACCAGCTGCGCCACATCAACGAGCTGCATGCACAGATGCGCGAGCACGCCATCCGCGACGACCTGACCGGCGTGCACAACCGCCGGCACTTCGTCGAGGTGGCCGAGAACGAACTCGACCGCGCACGCCGCGAGGGCACCACGCTGTCCCTGGTGATGCTCGACATCGACCACTTCAAGAACGTCAACGACGCCTACGGCCACTCCACCGGCGACGCGGCGCTGCAGGCCGTCGGCTCGATGCTGAGCGCCACCACGCACGCCGGCGACCTGGCCAGCCGCCTGGGCGGCGAGGAATTCGCGGTGCTCCTGGTGGGCATGGACCATGAAGACGCGATGGAACGCGCCGAGAGCTGGCGCTCCACGCTGGCCGCGATGACCATCCTGGCCGACGGCGCCGCGCTGCGGCTGACCGCCTCGTTCGGCGTGGCCACCTTTCCGCAGCAGGCGGGCACGCTGGTGGAGCTGATGAAGGTGGCGGATGCGCGGATGTACCGGGCAAAGTCACTCGGGCGGGATCGGGTGAACGGCGAGAGCGTCGGGTAGTCCGGTACAGGGACGAGACGGCCTCCAGGCCGGCATCGGCCCCGCCCGGCGGCAGGCCGCCGTCGGCAAGAAAGTGCCGCTCGACACTGATCGAATGTGCCCGCATGCAGATTCCACAGTGAAGTTACTTTCTACTTGAGCGGCATGAGCAAGATGGCCTGCAGCCGTACAACTCGTTGCACCTCGCCATGCCGCTGGTCAGGATCTCGTCATGACTTCGATGGGATCTTCACCTACGGTCAAGACCACGACCCAGCCCGGTCGTGGAACAAACCCTTTGACCCGTGGGAGGACATATCTTGTCGAACATTCAAACCTACTTCGCTCACGGCCGCACGCCGCCAGCACACCGCGCCGCCGCCGCGCAGGTGCTGTTCCTCGCCGCTGTCGCCACGATTGCCCTGACAGCTTGCGGCGGTAGTTCTGAAAGCGATCAAGTCAACGCTGACGATGGCGGTCGCGAACAGGCCCAAGCCGTGCGCACTGTCAGCAAATCGCCCATCGGCTTTGCCGCCGGAGTGACGGGCGGCGCTGGCGGTGCCACCGTGCGCGTGAGTACAGCCGCGGACCTGAAGCGGGAGCTTTGCCGCTCCAGCAACGGCAATGGCTGCACCGATAACGAGGCGCGCATCATCGAAGTCGCGTCGGTCATCGACATGACCAACAGCGATGGCAGCGCCACGGCAACGGGCTGCTTCGCGACCAGCGTGTGCACTGGCGGCACTTACAAGAGCGAGATCACGCTGGTGATCTCCGCCTCTGAGAGTTCCCGCTGCGCGGGCAAGCAGACCTCCAACTACACGTACAAGGTGGCAGGCATCTCCCCCATCCTGGTCGGCTCGAACAAGACCTTGATCGGCGTGGGCGCCAACGCAGGCCTCAAGGGCAAAGGCCTGATCCTGCAAAGCGGGGTCAGCAACATCATCATCCGCAACCTGTCGTTCACCGACATCAACGAGGGCATGGTCTTTGGCGGCGACGCCCTGAACATTGCCAGCGCGACGAAGGTGTGGGTCGACCACAACCGATTCGCGCGCATCGGCCGCCAGTTCATCGTCCTCGGCAGCGGGGACGCCAAGGCCACGGCCGACAACATCACCATTTCCAACAATGAACTCGACGGCCAGTCGGCCTGGTCGGCGAGGTGCACCGGCAACCACTACTGGAACGTACTGGCGTACAGCAACGGCAAGATCACCTTTGCCAACAACTACCTGCATCACTTCGACGGCCGCGCCCCGCGCATCAATTCCGCTGGCAGCGGTGCGCTGGTGCACATCGTCAACAACTACTTCGAGACCGGCGGCTGGCATGCGCTCGACTACGAAGGCGCCAACACACGCGTGCTGATGGAGGGCAACTACTTCAAGAACGTCAGCATGCCGGTGCTCACCGATGCTTCAGGCAACGGCCAGCTGTTCGGCGTGTACGGGCAGACCTCGGCGACCAAGGCCACCTGCCAAGCGGCAATCGGGCGCACCTGCAACCCGAACGTTGCCAGCCCGGCGCCGAGCACCGACAAGCTGGTGCAGGACTCGGCGGTGGCGTCCGCGTTCAAGCCCATCTCGAGCGGCTTGATCAAGCCGATCTCGGCCAACGACGTGCCCGACACGGTCAAGGCCAACGCGGGGGTCGGCAAGATCTGATCTTTCAGCGCGCGGCGGCCGCAAAGCGCAGGCGCACCGTCGTACCGGCACCGAGCCTGCTGTCGATCTTGAGCGAGCCGCCGAGCAGCCGGGCGCGCTCCTCCATGCCGAGCAGGCCGTGCCCGCTGCGCTCACCCTCGGGGTCGAAACCGACGCCGTCGTCGGTGACCGTCAGCATCCAACCCTCGGCGTCGCGCTGCAGCGCGATGTCCACCCGGGCAGCACGCGAATAACGGCGCACGTTGGTGAGCGATTCCTGAGCCACGCGGAAGACCTGCGTCGCGGTGTCCTGCGCCAAGCCGTCCGCGGCCGAGTCGACCTGCATGTGACACGGCGTGCCGGTGACCTCGGTGAATTCCGAGGCCAACCACTCCAACGCCGCGGCGAGGCCACCATCCAGTGCTGGCGGACGCAACTGCTTCACGAGCGCACGCACGCCGCCGGCCAGCTGGTCGATGCGGTCGAGCAGCAGCTGGAAGTGCTCCTGCGCCGGCGGCCGCTCGCCGCGTGCATGCGCCCGCAGCACCGAGGCCTCCATGCGCAGCGCTGCCAGCTGCTGGCCCATCTCGTCGTGCAGCTCGCGCGCGATGCGCTTGCGTTCGTCCTCCAGCGCGTGCGTGTTGTGGTCGCCGAGCCTGCGAAGCGCCTGGCGCGAGGCCTCAAGCTCCACGGTGCGCTCGGCCACCGCGCGCTCGAGCCGCACGCGGTCGGCACGCTGTCGCCGGTTCGCCACCAGACTGGACAGCCACCACAGCAGCGCCAGTCCGGCCGCGCCGGCCAGCTTCGCCGGTGTCGACCGCCACCATGGCGGCGCGATGCTGAAGGCCATGCGCAGTGGCGGGCCGGCCTCGATGATCGGCAGCTGCGAGGCCGCACGCACCTCGAGCTGATGCGACCCGGCATCGAGCGATTCGATCGTCACCACGTTGCCATCGATCGCCTGCCACGGCGCATCGCCATGCAACCGGTACTCGACGTGAAGCGTGCGGGCGCGGCCGATGTTCGGCGTGGCCAGCGTGAGCTGCAGTTGGCGATCGTCCCAGTCGACCTCCGTCTGCGCCGCAGGCGGTACCGTCTTGTCTCCGAACCGCAGCGTCTCGATCCGCAACACCGGCGGCGCCGGTTTCGGCACCCCCGGACGGACGCGCGTGACCCCGGCACTGGTGCCGATCCACGCGGTGCCGTCGGCTTCCAGCAGGAGCGCATCGGAATCGATGTCGTCCCACAGCAGCCCGTTCGAGCGATCCCTGAGCGACCACTGCTTGCCGTCGAAGACGAAGACGCCTCGGTCGGTTCCGAACCAGATTCGGCCGTCGGGCCCGGTGCTGAGGAAGTACGCGGTCGGGTCGCCGAACGGCGTCAGGTCGAAGCGGCGCACGAGCCGGGCAACGTTGTCGCCATTCAGCGCGTAGACGGACAGGCCGTGGGAGTCGAACGCCCAGAACTCCGACGGGCCGGCGAAGGTCGCGTACCCATAGACCTCGATCAGCTGTCCGAGCTCGTCGCGCATCGGCACCCACGCCCCATCGACGATTCGGGAGACATGGCGCTCGCTGATGAACCATTCGGTCGCCCCAGGTCCGGTGCCAGCGATGGCGATGCCGCCCACCCCTTCGCTGTCCGGCAGCCCGGTGGCAACCGGTTCCCGGCGCGGCCCCGAGGGCGAGGCGACGATTCGATCGACGCCCTTGCGCCCTGAAAGATAGATGCCACCATTCGCGCCCTGCATGACCAGGTTCAGCGACGGGTCACTGAAGACCCTGTCGGCGCGGACCGCGCCGGCCTTCAGCCGCATGACCTCGCCCGCCTGGGTCCACCACAGGTCGCCGCCCGCATCGACGGCAAGCGCGCCGACTGCGGCGTCAGGGCTCGGCGATGGCGTGGGCATCGGCCGGAAGCGTTGTGTAGCGTCGTCCAGCCACGCAATGCCCCCCGGCGTGGCGACCCACAGGCGCCCGCTGCCGTCGCGCGCGAAGGAGAAGGCCGCGGGCGCCGGTAGCCCGAGCGCCGGGGTCCAGTGATCGACCTGCAGGTAGCCGATCCAGCTGTGCAGGCCGCGGCCGTTGGTTCCGAGCCAGAGCGAGCCCTCGGCATCGAACAACAGCGAGCGGACGAGCGTCTCCGGCAGCCCCTGCTTCGGTGTCCACTCCCGCCACCGCTGACCATCCCAGAGCGCGATGCCCGCATCGGTAGCGGCCATGATGTTGCCTGTCGGGTCCTCGGCCAGCGCCGCGCTGGCCGGCAGCCGGCGCGTCGGCGGCGCCTCGACGGCGCTGAAGCGGTGGTCTCCCGGCCGCAGACGTGCGAGCCGGTCGCTGCTGCGCGCCCAGATGCTGCCGTCGCGGCCAATCACCAGGTTGCCCCACATGCGGGCCGGCAGGCCCTCGACCTCGCCCCAGGCGTGAAGCACCCCGCCGCGCCATTCGCACAGCCCGTGGCCGCAGCCGAACCAGAGCGCGCCGCGGCCGACGCGCAGCGGCCCGGAATCAGCATCCATCTCGCCCGGTGGCGGCGGGAACGCCGGCACCGGCACGCGCAGCACGACGAGCGCCGCATCTTCGGACGCCGTGACCTCGATCGACCAGATCCGGCTCTGGCGATCGATGGCGTAGACGATGCCGCGTTCGTCGACATCGATGCGCTGCCCGACCTCGACACCGATCAAGGCCCCGCTGGGCTGGGTGACCGGGGTCCAGCTCGGCACACCGCCCTTCTCGCGCCGTAGGAACAGGCCGGCATCCGTCGCCACCCAGAGCCGGCCCTGGGCATCGGCCTTCGCGGTCTGCAGCGCCGCCCTTTCCGCGCCCGGCGCCAGCGGCTCGCGCCGGATGCGGAAACCGTCGAAGCGGAACAGCCCGTTCTCAGTGCAGAGCCACAGCGTGCCATCGGGCGCCTGGGTCAGGCACCCGACGGCCATGTTGGTCAGCCCGGCAGTCTGCTGGTAGCTCTCGAAGACCGCATGCTGCGCGCGCGCAGCCGTGGCCAGCCCGGCCAGCAGGAGCGCCGCGAGCGCCGCCTTGCCGCGCTCAATCCACCAGGCCATGCCTCAACGCGTAGCGCACGAGGTCGCTCAGCGAGTCCTGGCCCAGCTTTTCCATCAGGCGCGCCTTGTAGGTGCTGACGGTGTTGGGTGCCAGCTGCAGCTCGGTGGCGATGTCGGTCGGCGCCCTGCCCTTCACCAGCGCGATCAGCACCTGGCGTTCGCGCGCCGACAGACGGGCCATCGGCTCGGCCTGCGTCTGCTCGGCGCGGAAGAACTCGGCACTCAGCGAGGGATCGACGTAGCCGCGCCCGGCGGCGACGCGGTGGATCGCGTCGAGCAGCTGTTCGGGCGAGACGTCCTTCGTCAGGTAACCGAGGGCGCCGGCCTTCAGCGCTCGGCGCGCAATGTGCGGGTCGGCATGCATCGTCAGCACCAGCACGGGCAGCTTCGGATGCGCAGCGGCCACGCGTTCGATCAGGTCGACACCGTTGCAGCCAGGCATCAGCAGATCCAGCAGCAGCAGGTCGACCCTAGTGGTTTCGAGCCCGGCCAGCACTTCAGCTGCCGATGCCGCCTGGCCGACGAGCACCAGCCCGTCGTCGAGCTCGAGCATCTTGCGCAGGCCCTCGCGCACGAGCGCGTGGTCGTCCGCAATGAAGACGCGGGTCTTGGGCGCAGCGGGTGAAAAGGTGTTCATGGGCGCCCCCTGGGCGGTGAATCTTTGTAGTGATCAGTCTACATGATGTAGATCACCAATTATCTATAGGCACCTGGCAACAAAACGCTGAAATCTGCGAAAAAATTCCATCGACATGCGTCGATCTATATGTAGATAATTATCTACACGATTGGCAGTAACTCTACACACGAGGTCTCCATGTTCAGCATCCCGTCCCCGCGTCACCCTTTCGAGAACACTTCTGTCACCGCGGCGTCGCCGCTGGACGCGCCCCTGTCGACGCGGTCGACGCTCGCAACGGGCCACCGAGTGCGCCCCTCTTATCGCTTCGGACGCTGCGAAGTCCGCGTGGCCTCGCGTGAGGTGCTGGTCGACGGGCAGCTGCGCGCGCTACAGCCGCGGCCGTTCGATCTGCTGGTCTGCCTGATCGGAAGCCGCGAGCGCGTGCTCACGACGGACGAGCTGCTCGACGAGATCTGGCGTCAAGCGGCCGTGCAGCCCGGCTCGCTGGCAGCGGCGATCACGCGCGTGCGCAAGGCGCTGTGCGAAGGCGAGCCGGGCATCGGCCAGATCATCAAAACCTACCCGCGTGTTGGTTACCGCTTCGTCGCGAAGCTGGACGGCGACACGCGCTGAGCGGCGTACCGGACGCGCCCACCCGAGCCAAATTCCAAGCAGAGATGTCATGAAGAGACAAGCCCTGTCCGCCACGTTGGCGGCCACCTTCGCGCTGGCCAGCGCTGGCGCGTTCGCGCGCTCCGAAGTCTGCATGGATGTCAGCGAGGCGCAGATCGCCAGCCTGTTCGATGGTTGGAATGCGTCGCTGCAAACCGGCGATCCGAAACTGGTGGTGGCCCGGTATGCACAGAAGTCGGTGCTGCTGCCGACCTTGTCCGACTCGCCACGGCTGACGCCTAAGACGAAGGAAGACTACTTCGTGCACGTCCTCG
>Ga0307515_10003776_pt1 | contig 31736 bp, 43 predicted proteins | sample 17_EM_MG_FD_194513 | JGI IMG/M metagenome (GOLD analysis project Ga0307515, IMG submission 194513) | Populus trichocarpa ectomycorrhiza microbial communities from riparian zone in the Pacific Northwest, United States - 17_EM | ecosystem: Host-associated > Plants > Roots > Unclassified | place...
GCGAGACCGTTCGGAAGTTGGAGCTTCAGAAAGGGAGGCAGCCGGAGGGTTCTTGAACGCCGCATGTTTACCGTTAGCCTTGATTTCAGCGTATTGAAATGAACCCCTGGGCCCGCACGATATAACCACGATAGGCGAACCAAAAGTACATTTCGAAGTGAATACAATGCCCTGACCCATTACAATTGATGAGGGTATATGCAACCGATCTACCTACGGTAGCCAACTCACGAAGAGTCGAAGGGGGAGGAAAAATGGGTGGAAGAGGGGGGGACAGATGTCCACCAGCCGAGCTCACGACGACGCTTCAAGCATCAACCATCCGCATCGCGTTATGTTGTCCATAACACCTCCAGAATGCCGTTTTCCCTGCGATAAAGAGGGTGGCATGGCGACCAACCAAGATGAGGTGTGGGCCCGCTCGTAAAATAGTTCTAGATTAGTAATTCAAGGTGGGGACGGAAAACACAACCGGATCGACGCACCATACAGTTCTTCCGTCCACAAGCCTGTGATTAAACTCAAGGCGAGAACAACGCAAAGAGCCTCTGGCCCTCGGGCACACTCCTTTCGACAGCGGCCGAGGGTGGCGGATGAATGTTGGAGCGGGTGGGAGTTGACCAGTCTGGACCAAATGCCTCCGAGTGCGTGCGGCGGATTGGACGCGTCGACCGGGGATCTTGAATGGGCATCTATTGGGAACCAAGTGGTGGCAGGAGCGTAGGGTGTAGTAGGTGGAGGGGTTGAGACTTGAAGGGGTTGGGGAAACACGGACTTGCGGGCGAGCTTCACAAAGTGGTCGGGCAACGAGCGACAGATCTGGAGGTGACAAACGTTAGCCAGCCTCGAAGAGGGACCAGAAAACACGTACCTCTGAGGTTCCAGTGGTGCACCGAAGTGCATAGCGAGCGGCCAGCAAACGCGGTGAATATTGTGTCCCGCCCCGCGTTCCCCCATGTGGCAGCGGGTCAGAATAATCCCAAACTCCGAACCCGAGTCGACCAAACCTCAGTCGGATTTGTAAACCCGGAATTCAAATAGTTCAAATCAACCAAACGTTGGTTGAACCGAAAACGGTCAACGGAATTGGATATCCCCAACTACGCGAAATCTACCAAACTTTGGTCGAATTCCGACAGAGTAACCAAACTTTGGTTGAAACTTTACGACCTAATCTTTTCCTACAGTGGGGGGGGGGACTTCGACTGCATTCCTGTTCAAGATCATATCGATTCTGTTGTCGAGGAACGCTTTGACCTCCCGTGTTTGTGTTGCCATCTGGTGTGAGCGGAATAGTACGGTGATGGAGGTTGAGTTCGAAGGGTGCAGGCAGGATTACATGTGGCATGCACACAACTACTACTAGTATAACGATGCACGTTTCCTGATGTACAATACTGGAACATATCGACCGCACACCATTGTGTGGGGCCCAAAGTGCATTATCCTGGTGTATATAATACAATAATACAGCACCTGCGCAAAGCACGAGCGTACATAGATACAAAACTGTCCATTCAAACGTCCTCTCTGTCAAACATTACCCTCTTACCAACCCGGACGTCACCACAAAAGGGTAATCCTTCTAATTGTACCTCGTCTTTGCCGAGCCCAACAACTTGTACCCGAACAGCAGCAACGCCACTTATTCCGGCGAGAGCGCCGCTACCACCGCCAAAGATCACCTGGAAGGACGTCACCAAAAGGAGAGGGTTTGATCAAAACATGCCGTACCTTCCCAACAAAGTTGCTGAATTCCCGTTGTCTGCCTGGGAGTACCTCCAACGGAATATCGACTATTTTTGCCGAAACTGCAAAAACTGAACCCTCCCCATCTTGATGACGGAGCGGAACACTGATCGACTTGAGCCACCGTGCTGGCCGGATGTGAGCAAATGCGTTGGTAGGCAGAGGATCAGGCAGCGGCATGGGATCGGGTAAATCTTCTTCTTCCCCCAACATGTCCCCCATTCTGACAGATATGTCGCCAGGTACAGGGCCATCGTAAACCAGTAGTTGTGGGTACACGGCGTCAACCTGTAATGACATATCCATGCCCTTCGGCAACACGATGTTCGCGAAAACAGTTCCACTTGCAAGCATCATACTGGATGTTAGCGGCCGGACCTTCATGTCCTTTATCGTTACATTTTGCAGAACTTGAGGCAGAGGATCAGGAGCAGGAAAGACGATGTCAACGGTGATATCGGGGATGAATGGTGTTGATAAGGATATCCTCGGTGATTGCCCGTCAAGATACGAGGTTACAAAACTGGAAAGTGAAGGAAATGAGTCACGCGTGAGAGCGGCTACGTGGCCGTGGACGTGAACTGTCACGTTGGGATGAGTTATGGTGAGAGGGTCGGTTTCTACGTGCACAACTGGGGTGGTGTGGTCCGAGAAAGTGTCGTTTGGGTGTGGTGGGAGTGAGACGACGAACGGGAGTGAAGGCACCGTTAACTGCACCGAGGCAGGGACTGGAGCCGAAAATGTGGCAGAGGCATTAACGTGAAGCCGGTTAAGGTCGGAAAAGATACGGAAGGTGTTCAAGGTGATCAATTGGGAAAACGGGGGGAAGGGCGTGTTGTTTCCGGGATCTGGAAGGCCAGGGAGCTGTGGTACTAGATATGATTGAATGGTGGAACGGAACATGGTGGATGAAGGGGCTTACTTCTCGTGCGTACAGCGATCGAAACGTTCGAACGCTCTGTACCGAGACTACCCTTCCAAGTGTTTTCGTGCATCTTCCCGCCTGTCACACGTATGGAAGGAATGGTGGTAGAAACTTGGATGATGCCAGACATCCAGCTCTCATTCGCGAAACGGACGAGTTCCTCGGAGCGGTTCGAAGGGTGTACATTGACCGGGATGGACACTGGTGTCAACCACTCGACACTGGAAGGAGGATCCGGCGAGAGTGGGATTTCGACTGCAGGTGTCGTCAATGAGGCGAGGGACAGCGACGGCTCGCTGCGCGACGTTACAGTGATTTGGGAGAGCTGAACAGAGATCATTCCAACTTTACGAACACCCCACCGGCCGATGCCTTTCCAAAGCTCAGTCCAGATGAGGTCTCCGTCGTCTGGACGGATACGAAGGACCCTACCCATATCCAACCCCACTCGGCCATCCACTCTTACCCACACCCCACCTTCCTTCGTGGCATTCAATACGTCTATGCGGTCTGGTCCTTCGATGAATAACCCGCGGTCGAGTATGTCCTGGGCAGTAAGGTTCGAGACGCGAGAGGAGTAGCTGAGGGCAAACAGCAGAATCAAGACTAAGACGATAACGCATGCGACGAGGGTAGCCAAAAAAACGATGAGGAGTCTCCTGACGAGGTTCTGGTGAGGGTGTTGTTCTGGAGGGGAAAGATGGGGGCGAGATTGGTGGATTATATGGGAAGAACTAGAAGGCAAGAGGGGCGTTCGTTCCGAAGGTTCCGGAGTAGCTGCTCGTTGTTTCCCCTTGTCTATGGGTGCACTGTGCGGTTCGGCGCGCGGATCGTCGGAATCCATCGAAACTGGGGAGCGGTGTGAATCTCCTGGAATCTGCTGTGTTCAGGCTCTGCCTGTACGCATTCTGCGGGAAGGTTCAGAACTAGCGGCAAGATGACGGACGCAGAGATCCTCACCACAACCCAAGATGGCCTTCCAAATTGTTCCAAACTCGTCCAGGTAGATCACGTGCACAAATGGCTGCTCAAAATCATCTCCCACCCTCGCAAGCGTTGCAAGTCCTCCAGGACTACGAACACCAGGATGGCCTCTCCGCCCGGGATCTCATGGACTCGAAGATCCACGGTGGTCTCACTTATAACGATTTTCTGCTCCTACCTGGGAGGATCGACTTTGCGGCCAGCGATGTCACCGTCGAGACCAAGATCACTCGCAACATCACTCTCAACACCCCCTTCGTTAGCTCTCCAATGGACACCGTAACTGAAGGAGAAATGGCTATCTCCATGGCTGTGAGTCGCATCTCTTTGGTCTTTTCATCGGTAGTGAAAAACCCGCCGACCGCGCCCTTTGTCAGCTCCTCGGAGGAATCGGAGTGATACATCACAACCAATCGGTTGCGTCCCAGGCGGCAATGGTCAGAGCCGTCAAGCGTCACGAGAACGGCTTCATCACTTCTCCCGTTGTACTGGGGCCAAACCACAGAGTCAAAGATGTACTCGATATCAAAGCCATCCAAGGCTTCGCGGGCATCCCGATCACCGGTGCGCTTCTGTGTTTACGGACGATATCATGCACACCCTAACCACTCTCAGAGGATGGAAACCTTGGCTCAAAGCTCGTCGGAATAATCACTTCTAGAGACATCCAGTTCGAAGAGCCCGATACTCTTCTCTCGTCCGTTATGACCACATCGCTTGTAACTGCGCAAGAGGGAATCACACTCAAAGAAGCGAACGCCATTCTGCGAACATCCAAGAAGGGCAAACTGCCGATCATCGACAGCGAAGGCAGACTCAAATCCCTCCTCTCCCGTTCCGATCTCCTCAAAACTCAGTCATACCCTCATGCATCCAAGCGTCCAGACAGCAAACAACTATATGCTGCTGCTGCTATCGGGACTCGCCCAGCTGACCGTGATCGCCTTGCTCACTTGGTTGACGCCGGTCTGGATATCGCAGTCCTCGATTCTTCCCAAGGCAACTCCATTTACCAGGAGGAGATGATCCATTGGATCAAAGCGACCTTCCCACAACTCGAAGTTATCGCCGGAAACGTCGTTACCCGCGAGCAGGCTGCCAACCTTATCGCTGCAGGCGCCGATGGTCTCCGCGTCGGTATGGGATCAGGTTCGATTTGTATCACCCAGGAAGTCATGGCAGTGGGCCGACCGCAGGCTACTGCCGTCTATTCCGTGTCCGAGTTTTCCAACAGATTTGGGGTCCCGGTGATTGCTGACGGCGGCATCAGCAACGTTGGCCACGTTGTCAAGGCTTTGGCTCTTGGTGCCAGTGCTGTAATGATGGGAGGGCTTTTGGCTGGTACCATGGAAGCGCCTGGAGAATATTTCTACCACGATGGCGTCCGCGTCAAGGCTTATAGAGGCATGGGCAGTCTGGTCAGTACTGTGGCGCATCGCGGGTACATTTGTTTAACTCGCTCTTGCAGGAGGCCATGGAGCAGAAGGACCACACCACACCTTCAAAGGACAAACTTGGTCCCAAGACTGCAAAGATGGCTGCCAGCCATGAGAATGCTGCCACTACCCGCTACTTTTCTGAGTCATCCACCGTTAAAGTCGCACAGGGTGTCTCTGGAGATGTGCAGGACAAGGGATCTGTCAAAGCCTTTCTGCCGTACCTCTACGCCGGTGTACAGCACTCGTTCCAGGACGTTGGTGTACGGTCTACGAAGGAACTTATGGACAAGGTCAAGTCCGGAGCGGTACGGTTCGAGCTGAGGACCGCCAGCGCTCAGGTCGAGGGAGGTGTTCACGGTTTGAACTCGTGAGTACACTCTCGGACTGCGTCCTGAATTTCTAACGTTGTATCCACTGCACAGGTACACGAAGCGACTCTTCGCTTGACCTCTTCGGCTGCACGGGTGGGGAGCTGTATCTAGCGGTTTTGTTTGGCATAAACCTTGCGTCATCTCTGTACAACGCAAGCTAGACGTGTAATTCCCGCGGCTCGAATTCAAGAGCCGGCCTCCTTGTTCGTCTTCTTTCAAACGATTGACCCGGTGTTTCGACGGGAGCGATGCCACAGTAACCTTTTAGAATCTCGGTACCGAGGCCCAAACCCCCTGGAGCGCATGTGCGTTGGGCCTCCGGACCTGAAACTTGAAGCTTGAAGTCTCACCGGTCTCTGCGCGGAGGGTCAGAGCGCTATCAATTATTATTCCGTCCCCCAGTGGCGGGGTGTTTACTCACGTTCAGGATCAGAGGTGTTTCACCGATATCTCTCTGTATGTGGCAAGTTCATCGTTGCTTGACCCCCCTCCGTCAGGCTCAGTTTACGCGTGAATCTTACAACCAGGAATTCGATTTGCCTATAACCATGTGAACAACCCTTGCGCTCCCCCAGCGAGTCTTTCCGGACGTGAGTCTTGACGCTTAGACCTCAACCTCTCCGTTGTATGAAGGGAACCAAGCTTAGCTCCCATTCAATCACCAAGTTCTTGTATCCCGCCTCCGTGCTTCCTTCCCCATCGCTCGTTCTTACCATCACCGCATACTTCACTCCTCATTCTCCTGGTTGGGGGTGATTCCCCCCGCGTTGAATGCTGCTCTGGCTGCCGACCACGAAGTCTCGACAAACAACAAAATTACCTTTATGTGGCGAGGGTACCGTGTACAGTACCAACAACTGGACGCCAGCCACCCATAGGTCATCTTCAGCACGTTGCAGCGAATAACGAAGGAAACGTTACATACCCAACGGACATCAAGACCACAAAAACCACGGCTCTGATCCCAGTATCTGCAGCGTTCGCAGTCCAAGTAGACATGTATGCGAACACTACTTCCTACTCACGAATACCTACCACAAAAATGTGAGACCAGTCCTGGTGCCGAAGCCGCGTATCTTGTGAGGACGTTGGGCGGCGGCGGCGCCACTACGATGTGGAACACTTCGACTAGAAATCACGACCTCTCGCGCCGCCGGGAGTCGGTTCACGAGTCGTTCAGGGTCGCGATTGGGCTACGATGCCAACCGAGCCTCGGTAATCGTCAGAAAAAAGTGTGTGATCGGAGTGACTGCCGCCGGGGCCGCGGGTGTAGCTAGACTGACGTATGCCATAAAGGAAACAAAATTTCTTGTCTTTTTCCCTCCCACCACCTTCGTCCTTTCTCGTCCGTCCGCTTTCAGATGATGGCGACCCACCCCGAACCTAGTCGGTAAATACGTGCGCCCACACCCACCACTCTTGCTCAACGATCACTTGCCTTCAAAGCGAATGGGTCCCTCGTAGTCACTGCTACGGGATCGTCGTGTCTTACAGGTCACTTCTTGAACGTGCGGAAACGAAGAACCTTGACCTGGGAGCCCTACCAAAGAAGACGGAGAAGGACAACCCGCCACTCAGCTTCTACATTGAACAGAGGAAGATCCGTGTGGCGAAACAGGATGTTATAAACCTGGCGAGCGTTCATGGGGGACCTAACAGGAACCTAAGTTCCGTCTTCGTAGACATCGGGAAGCCCAGGGGGTACCACGTCTGCTTTTACTTCCTCGTCAACGGCACGTCCCCAGCACGGATGCCGTCAGGGGAGGAAGTGAAGAAACTTCAGCAGGTTTTGGGTGTATCCGACGAGCCACAGTGGTACAAGATTGTAACCTAAGCGTCCTCTCCCGGTCGTCCTGTTTCGTATCATCATACCCGGTATACTTGTAATGTACTTACTTGCTAATCCCTGTAATTCCTCGTGTCTCGAAACGTAGATAGTTACGTGGGTGCCTGGGCCCGTAGTAGAGACATGACGTTCTTGCCTTTGTACACGTAGTTCTGTCGACCGACCTGGTCGTTGTGGAAGCAGACGCTGGAAATGTTCGGAACCGCACCCTTCAAGCCGCTTCATTGGAATTGTCACAAGGGGACAAACTGTCCCGTTTCTTCAACTCGTTCCAGAGTCCGCATGATGGCTGCAGACTGTCCCAACCCTCAAGGCAGCCGGTACACTCACAACGATACCGCATTCGTGGAGTACAACACTCGACTGCAATCAAACAACCTCCCAACATTCGCCGGTGCAGCCTCCAAGTTCACCGAGTGGCTGGGTTCGGACAAAGCTTATTATCCCAACGCGAGAGTCCCGGTACGTTTACCCCCTCGTACCCCCCCCCCCCGTGCATATCCCTTATCGTCGAGCTTGCGTTCAGATCGTCTCAATCGTCGAGGTATGCCGATAATACGACAATCCTATCTTTCCTTTCCTGATAAAACCGTCATCGAGTCCGCACATGCCAATATCTGCCGCGTCCAAGGGGATCCATCCGTCCCTTTCACGCTGGGCAAGGCTTTGCCTGGGCTCGATCCCTGGTATCAACCATACTTCTCGCTCCTCAAGCAAGTCGGGAGCCACCTGAATCATTTCGAGCCAGAACTTAGAGGTAATCCGTCTCTGATTCGCCAAGGTCTCACTAATGGCACGCACCACTTAGCACGTTTACAGTCGTTGGTTGAGAATGCAGGAATACAAATTGTTCAAATCCCTACGCTGACGGAGAAAATCGGTCCACAACCAAGGCCTTCCCCGCCTACAGAACGTGAGTTTATACCCTGCTCCGCAAGTCCATCACCCGCAACTCCCCCCCAGGTGGCAACGACCATACAACGCCCACGGGTGTCAGGGATAAACCCACTCCCGCGGATGCTTCGCCCCAGGCCGCAGGTACGAACAACCATATCCACCAGTCCGGAACCGCTCCACCTGCGACAAACCCCGAACCCCCGAAAAAGGGTCGACGAAGGTTAAACAGGGCCATCTTTGAGGTTGATACCGCGGCTGCTTTGAGAATCAAGGCACAAACAGGTTCTCCAACAGCCGAGGCTACGAACCCTCTATTCCCTGAAGCTATCGTCCAACAGGAGGCCACAGGCGCAATCAACCCGCCGGACCCATTACCCGAAAGTCCTCCGGAAGATGCTCTCGTGGAACATGTACCGGATGTGGGGAACTCAACAGAGGAGCGATCACAGGCCCAAAGTGAAGACGTGAGTTGCTGGGATTGCCGGAGTGCCGTATCCCTGCTGATCAGGATTGGTGTTCACTAGAGCGAACCTCCACTAGAAGTCGCACCTACAGGCTCGAACCGTACTCAAACAGAGGATCCCCATTTGCCAGAGGTCCGTGTTACAATGTCCGTGGGTTACGGTAAATCAGACCTGTACCACAGGAATCGACAGGTGTTAGACAGCCACGCGAAGTATGCTCGGTAAATCCGCCTCAGGATGCAGAGCCAGGCAATGATACAAGCCTTCGCGATCACGTGGACCAATTTGAACGTCCAGGAGCTTCGACAGCTGGTTCACCACCTGGGGAAGTTGAAACCGACAATGTCGAAAAACCACCTGGTCCCCCAGAGTCGCACCCCGAAACTATCCCAGAACCTATGGCTATGGAATTTTCGACGGATTCTCTGGTTCCCGCGCCGGATCCAGAAGAAACGGGAATGGAGAAGAGAGTGGAGGCTTCCCAGCAGCCTCGAACCGTCTTCGGGATCGTAGAGGTGGGTCTGGGTTGGATCGAACGAATAGTTCGTCAATTTACTGCTTGGAAAATTGCAATAGGATGTAGGTAGCGAGGTCCCTTCACACCCCCCAGACAACATTACAACTCATGGTGTCATCCGGGGAAGGGAGAGTGATGATTCGGTGGGCGAAGAGCAAAGCAGAACATCCCTGGAACCCCCTGCTAAGCGTATTCGAACAGAATCGGAGGCTACCTCTGTGATGGCTCCATCGATGCCGACCTCTCGAGCTGCTACTCCTGGAGCTCCAGCCCGTTGTCCTTCCGACACTGCACCTCGGAGCTTATCGGTGACACACAGGATGCAACGGTCCAGCAGCGATATGATCCTTGATTCCGATAACGAGGTTACTCCACCCCCTCGTCTGGGCAAAGGAGCGGGTGAAGACCCTATTCGCGGTAATGATGGACCACCCCCCGAACAGCAACCGCCTGCTCAAATCACGTCAGAACCGCAGACCGGGATTCTCGAAGTGGAGCCGCACGAAAATCAAGCGATGGAGACACTGATGCCCCCCGTTCAGGATCTATCTCTCGCTTCGCCTGAAACCAAACCAAACCCCTTTACGGCGAGTAAGATATTCCTCCACTCTCCAGGAGCGCTGTCCCCACTCGTGCGGTCCATCACAATTCCGGACGTTGGGCACCTCTCGCTCCATTCACCCGCCGTTCACGATGCTCATAGCAGAGATTCTACGGTGGCCTCGCAGTGGTCGCCAACACAGAAAACCTACATTTTCTCCGCTGCCGATATCCGTACTTTGGTCGCAGCACGGGGGTCGGACGAAGGTTCTGGCCCAAATAACTTGGCATTTTCCCTCGACTGGGACCTAATGAACGGGATTACCAAGTGGAGGAATTTCAAAGCTGGTCAAGGGTAAGGACATTCCCTTCCCTCAAGTCTCCAGGATTATCGATGGCGGCTGAGATTTTTTTTAGCCCGTTGGAGGGTTCGTTCTGTCTCTCTCTCGCGTGTTACACAGTAGACTCGGTCGCCCTACTGATGAGCACGGCCACGGATAAGCAACCTCTCGATGCGTTGATAAGGCAGGCTCGCATAAAATCTTCTTGGCCATCTGGCTCTGGCTTCCGCTCCGCGCTGAAGGATGGCTCGGGAAAGTCGTACGCCATCCCACCGTTCTTGGTGAGCATTGGACCTCGTTCTTTGTTGTACCCATGTCGACCAACGTGTCGACTAATGATTATCCCGTTGCAATCCTTCTCGAGGCCCTACAGACAACCGACGATAACTTTGTCGACATCTCCGAAAGCGCGATCCCAGGTACGAACACGTACACGATCCAAGACAATGGCCAAAGCCTGTCCAACTGGCTGTTTGCTGTATTCGTTCACACTCCGACGATTGCATACTTTAACGCTGTCGAAGCGAGGGTCGATAGAGCCAAAAATTGGGTCGAGACATTAAAATCGTTTGCTGCGTACAGTTTGCCCGTGATGGGTTGGGATGCCTTGCAGCCGCAAGACCCGAGTTGAGTCGGTGGTCCTGTGTTGCGGCATGGCATGGTCACGTTTGCTATGTGTTCTGGCCCCCGTTTTTATTCGGCCCGCAGCCTCTAATCTGTATTCGCTACACGGTTGGAGCTCCATGGTTTTTTTTATCTTGCTTTCCCGTTCTCACCCTTTTCTTTGTTCCCTTTCTGTTCGTTCCATTAGTGCCACATAATATACTGCTGCACACTGTTTCAACGATGACCCTGATAGTGTGTAGATTCGATTCGTTATCCCCCGAAAGCGCATCGATTATCGTGACGGTATGTTATAGTAATGCTATTGTGTCTCGCTGAACCCTCACCCTACTAAAATGGGTTGCATGAGAGTGCCCCTCATGGCAGAGTTGAGCTCGCCCATTCCGAACATTTTTCGGCTGGTTTTTCCTGTTCCCCCCTCATATTTTCGTTTGGCTAGAATTTTGCCAACGGCGTGCTAGCCGAGTCGCGGAAATTAGATAAGCAAATGTATTACCACAAAAGGAAATACGTTTGCTGACAAATCTACGACTTTTGCCCCCCTCCTCCCCCTATAGTCTCGCAAGCTCGACTAATGACTTGGAAGCGACCCGACGACGGTACCTAACCGTGCAAGGTCCTTGTGGGCACACGAACAAGCTCTGTTGACATATGGGTACAATCAGAAATATCGTGTCGTACGGGGGGATGGATAACTCACGCTGTAGTCGCTGGCGGGAATTTTGTCGAGCTGGAACTCAAGGTTCCGGACGAGGGTGACCAGAATGCATCCGACCTGGAGATAAGCAAACTGAGGGATTCATAAGTCTCCTGTAGAGATTATTTGTCCAGATGGGCAACTCACGTGCTCGCCAATGCAACGATGCCTTCCAGCGCCAAAGGGCTGATACACGCTCTCGGTTCCCTTGCTGACAAACCCGTAACCATAGTCCACCTTCTCTCCGGTCAGGTATTCCTGGAGAGCCCGAGCGGCCTCGCCACTTGGGTCAATCCAACGGTATGGGTCCCATTCTGCATGATTCTTCCAGATTTTCCTGTCGACCTGAGTGAACGCTGGTGAAGCGACGGCGGTGTGACCCTTGGGGATGACATATTGACCATCTTCCGAGGGGGCGGAAAGGGCACGAGGAACGACAATGTCAGAGATGACCGTGCGCTGTGCCTGGGTGAGAGACGCAACGAGCGATCATCAAGGAAGGGGGCGTACCATAATCGTGTGAATGGGAGAATGGAGGCGCAGGGTTTCACGAACGATACCGTCTAGAACTGGGAGTTCTTTCATTTCTTCGTATGTCATGGGGCGGAGAGTTCCGTCAGGGTTGGAGAAATGTTTTACTTGTTCCTCATACAGAGCCTCACTAAAGAGGTGGTGAACCGTGGGCGACGGAAACGAGGCGGAAAAACATACGCAACGGTAGGGCTGTTAGCCAGGTGCATCACGGTCCAGGCGACACTCGAAGAGCTTGTATGTTGGCCAGCCATAAGGAGGGCAGTGAGCATGTGAGCGACCTCCCGATCAGTGACAGCGCGTCCGTCCTTGTACTTTTGACCACATAGAGCAGCCATCATGTCGCGTTCATCCTGGGTGCGAATCAGGAAGGGCGGGCCACTGATGAGATAAACAGACTCACCATCCTGTTCTCAACCCTGCGTCTCTGGATGATGCTGACGTAGAAGTCACTCATAGCCTTTTGGGCAGCATCACGGCGGCGGTAACTGGGCAGTGGGAGGTTCGGCATTAACCAGTTGATGGGGGTGAAGCCATTGTCTAGATCATGGTAAAGATCGGCGAAACTCTTGTCCAAAGCAGCTCGAATTTCGGGTCCTTGCAGTGTGCGAGACGCGGTGAGGATAGTCATCTCTGAGCAGGTCTTAAAAGCCTGGAAGGTCCCCCATCCGGTCGATCTCTTGTCCTGGAAAACGGAGAAGGCGGGTTCGTTGTTGAGGAAGGTGGTAATCTCGTCTTCTATCATTCCCACATAAGCCCTGAAGTTGTCAGTCGAGAGACCAAACTTGACAAATTTTTTCTGCTCCATAAGAACATGGTTGGGGCAGTCGTAGACGACACCAGGGCCGAAGACAGGGGTGGTGAGTGCCTGTTGGCATCGCATGAGAACGAGACAGGGGAGAAACCGGTTGTTACTGCGAACGAACCGTGTAGGCTTCTTCAGCAGACACTTCCGAAAGTCTACCGCCAAGGATGAGGTTGCTGCCTTTAGGGCCCAGAGCGACAGTCATACGGCGGCCGAGCAGAACAAAGGTAAAAACGTTTCCATGCTAAACAAGGGATGGGGTTAATATCACGACGTATCGTTCAAAATTTCTTGCAACTCACCTTCTCGCGACAGCGGTCAAAGAACCCCATAGGGTCCATCCCATACTCTACAGCGGAACCTACGATGGGTACCCAATGAAAAACGACTGGAGGGAGACTCTTGTCGCGAGGCAGAAGCTAAAAGGTGATAGGTCAGATAAACTCCACCAAGACGAGTGAAGCACGCATACAAGCTGGGTGAGCACATGAAGAATGATAACCGCTGCCGGAAACGCGACGAGGGCGACGAGGATTTTGACGTAGCTGACATTTGCGAGACCGGGGAAGAAAAGTTCCTCCAGAGGGAGGATCGCTGTCAAGTTTCCTGCCATTGGGAAGAGGACGAGGGCAAACTGACACGTCCCAAAAGACAAGGGGTATAAATGCCGGAGGATGATCGTACCATTGTGACTTTCTCGGCAGACGCCGGGGTGGAATCACTCCAGCTGGTCGATTGGACCGTTGGAAGACTCGGACTCCATGAGACCAGACTGCGGATCATCCATTCCACCGGAACCTATTCCGTAGCCTCTCATGGGTTACCGGTTATTCGACCGCTCTGGGTGACCCACGAAACGGCAAGTGAGAAGAGCCCACCTCTTTGCACCACGGTCGCAACGTTCTCATGGGCCAATGCTGGTGGTCGACCGCAGCACGGAGCCTACCTGGTCCATCAGTATACTATAACGATTCATCGAACTTCGATTGGCAAAACCAAAGGTGGGAGAATGGAGGGCGGACACATTCCTTCCGCTGGGGTGGATCCTGATCAGGCGTCCGGAAAATATTCGAAGTCGTACGAAAACATCACCACTGTACAGACAAAAACAGAAAAGCGTAGGCTACAACAGATGGTTACCGATAAATACTTGCCGAGTTCGGATCCAGGTTACGAGGCAGTCCACAGCGCACCCTGTCCTCTACCACGACCACGGGATCCTCCTCCATTCCTTGGTGGCGGGATGATGCCCCTCCCTCCAGTGAATCCACCCCTCCCACCTAACGCGTTAAGACTAACACTACGGCCAGCACCCCCTCTCGGACCAAGACCACGTGGCCCTCCACGACCGCGATAGTTCGGAACGTCCTCACCGGGTATCTGAGATTCCTGGGTACTATTTGCTCGATGGTTAGAGGAAGATTCAGTGTCTTGTCTTGGTGCGGGCGTGCCACTTCCGCGACCGTTCACAGAGCCACCACGGCCGCGGCGAGGATTTGCCATTATGTGGACAGGGCTGCGCAAAGTGGTCAAGATGGATATTAAACTCATAGCTCCGCGTATCGTAAATGAAATATCTGACCCTTGGTTTACGGGTGGTTTCCACACTGACTGGGGTGGTGGTCGCTGGAGGGCCCCGCGGTAAGGGCCACCTTTCGGATGATCCGATTTCTGGGGCATTGATGGGTTTGTCGAGGTGACCATCTGAGGGTTGCTGAGATTCAGACAGGAGTGGAATTCAACCGTGCCCCCCCGGTACTGGGAACACCTAGAATGCGGGGTTAGTGGAATGCAGGGTTATTCGACGATCCCCCCTGTCGAAAAATTTAGATGGGTCACACACCTATTCCCCAAGGTCGACCCTGACATGAACGAAACATCCCAAACCACATCAAGTGTCCTCTCATTGATTCCGATGACCACCCCTTTGATCGATAGAGGAACCGACCCAGAATCCTTGACCATCACGACCCTGTCCCCAATATCGAACCGCTGGTTTTGTAATCGGTATACCGCGTGTGCAGGTTTGAGAACTGCTTGACGAGGGATGCCGTTCACTATTACTTTCTTCAACTGCGCACGTTTCTCTGATAGCTGATCAACCAGCTCCTCGATTTTCTTGACGGTTTCCTGCCCTCAATTATCAAACACCTGAACCGGAACAAGATCGATTCACGATCTTACCTTCCCAACCTTGTCACAATTTAGAGGTACGGCTTCAAAATCCCGAACACCTTTTGCCACGAGCCAGGTCTTGAGTTCCTTGATTCTCGCATCGGAGGTTGGACCGGAGAACACCTCGGATAGCTTGAGAAAATCTAAGGCCAACAAGTTTAAAACATCCACAGGGCACATCTGAGCAACGGTAATTCACCGTTTCCGTTCTTCTCAAGGTGTCTCATAACCTCAGGAAATTTCCCCTAGACAAGCGAGGGAATGAGTAAGCCAGCTTGCAACATATTGGCACTAGTAACCTTATATTCCCTAATCAGAGCCACGGTTGTCTGGCTAAACTCCCAATATCGGTCTGTCTTGCGCGAATAATCAATAACCTTCCGGGCCTTCGCCTCAAACTTGACGCTCAACCCAAGGTTTATCTTTCCCGAACGGTCCCCGTCCACTGCCATGACCCTGGAAGTGACTTTCGAAATCGCCTTCGACGAGAGTCCAACAATCTTTGCAACTTCAAAGGAAGGGTAATACTTCTCGCCAGCTTGGTCCCTGACGATCCATTTGAACTTTTCGTTTTCGTCCTTGTCTTGTGCAAAGTACTGGAGTCAAATAGGTTACGACCGATCCACGACTCACAGGCGCAGGAAACCACTCACCGCGAGGATGACCGATACCGCCGTGTCTGTCGCCCCAGAAATCTGCGCGGCGGTTCCGTAGGCGTGTTCTCCCAAGAAAAATACCTTCGTGCCGACGGGAAATTCCTCGCTAAGGGGAGGTGGCACTCTTTCGACGTAACGGGGGTCTTCGGACGTGACACTTGTGACTGTCATCTGTACCGCCTGTTCCGTTTCCTCGCCCTGGGTCTGGTACTCTTTCACGAAAGCACCGTTGTCCAAAGGTTTCATCCCTGATCAATTTTCAATATTCCAACATCACGAGGGAGCTATCGTCTGACAAACCTTTAAGGGGCACAACGTGTACCAGAACATCAATATCACCCGTAATGACTCCGCATCTTTTCGAGTAATATGTCTCAACCTTTTCCGATTTGGACTTCCATAAACCGACTCCTTGTGGAGGGTGAGGGTTCTGTATAACCTTTTTTGGCGCGCCTCGGACAATCTCCATTTTCTCATATTTGAACAAGGGGTCTGAGACTGCGGTGACTTTTCCCTCTTGCAAGAATGGCCACCCGATAAAGACTCGTTGTCCGATCATCTCTTCTGCAACCTCTTGAGCTTTCTTATACTCGTGAGGGTTCTTGACGTGGATAATCATCGATTTGTTCCGGCTTTCGGATCCGTGGATGTTGACCCCGTGGTACCCAAGCGTTGCGTGGTGACGAATTGTCTTGAGAGAGGGGAATCCAGCCAATGATTCAGCACCAAGGAGTACGCCGTCACATAGACCTTGTACTAGATGTAGGCCGTCCAAAGTTGGGAGATCGTAAGGTTCCATAAGGCACTGGCACCGGTACAACGTGGGGAAGAATCCGGGGAGTGAGGATGCATACACTGTTGGGGGTCCGGGGTGAAAGGAGAAGGACAGACTTGTCCCGAAGCTGTTTCTTCTTCGTTCGTCCTCAGTGAGTTCGTGCTCTTTGCCTTGACGGTGGGTCAGCAGCGAGTAAAAATTTGGAGAACAGAGGAAAACATACGCCCCATGGCCCGCAATAGTCGTTCTTTGTCAATGAAGGGAATCTTGACGATAGCTTCCCACTCCTGTTTCTTCCCATTCATGTCTAGTTCGAATTCTCCCGGGTAGAAGTCAAGGATCGGAGAGTCGGCATCGGACATAAGAGGCTGTGGTGGATGATATATAACACCACCCCACGAGAAAAGCATATCATGCTTACACGGTAGGGCGGCGGAATGAGTTCCATGCTTGCCTCTGGTAAAACACCCATCAGCTGTTCGAACGGGCGGAATGGCTTTCCCAACTCGAACTGGAACGTCAGCTTGTCCACTCCAACAAAGTCTGTTTATTTTTTTTGCGAGTAAGAGCACTAGTTCAAGGTGCAATCCTGGGATTGTCACACACCTGATATCCGGGGGGCATAATGGTAGTCATAGAACCACCCCCACGAGCACACCCCGCTGTAGTAATAGTGCATCACCCACTGCATGCCCTCAATATAACGAAGGATCAATGGGCTCATCTGGTCGGGCTCATCATAAGATATCTTGAGTTTACCCTGGACGGATTGTCAGATGGCGCGTCCAGAGAATGAGAAAGGTGCAAGACCCAATAATACGCGCGCTTCCACTCGTCCATCTTCTGTTTCAATCTGAGCTCTTCCCGCGAGTCAAAGTTGTCCTCGACGTCCTCCATGAGCATCCTCGCTTTGTCATATTTCCGCAACACGCGATCAACCGCGGCCGTGGCTTCCGCCTCATCTTGGGAGTCGCTTTCGCTGTCTTCGTCGTCCAGGGGTGAGTCCAAAGCTCCCGGGAAGCATACCACTACAAGATTTTGATCCTCGTCATCGTACTCGTCCCAGGAGAGCGTAAGGTGGAGATCCTGGGCTAGATTGGTGAGGAATGCTCGCTCCCCAGCTGAAAATACGTTCGGCATGGACAACTCGGCGTTCCTCAGTTCCGACGAGGACAACGGTCGGTTTTCAAGCACAAATGACTTGACCTGGTTGAAAATCATTCTCTGCGACGGCGTCATCGCTAGGCGGGTAAAAATGAGTGGGACAGGAGAGAGGCAGAAACACAACTAACCGACTGCGGAGTTGGTACTTTGAACGGGTTGAGAGTGTTTGGATTGTTTCCCTTTAATCCAATTCATATCAGAGTATTCGCGTTGGAAGATTTCCTGTTCCCATTCCTGCATTCGATCGAGGAGTACCTGTAGGCGCACAGTGTTGATAGTGCCGCTCTCGTTGAGATACCCGTCTGGACAACGGTTAAGAAGGGTTCCACCTAACCCACAGATTACAGGTTGACGCACCCAACGACGGGAGTACCTGCTTGTAAATCTCAAAAAGGCGCTCCAGTCCGTTCTCGTGAATGTGAACGTCTGGAAGGTGGGGGAGGAAGTCGTTGCCGATAAAGACTGCAAGTAGAATGAAGTCGTCGATGATTCGCTCCAAACTATAGTCGAACGGCAGAACGGTCTCAATTTCGTGAAACTCAAGGTCAAGGTACTCCCTCATCAGTGTCAGGTGGAGAAGGTAAAAATTGATCGATTCTAAACTGGAAGATTCGTAAGTGACCGGAATCAGTTTGACGAACTAGAATTACCCAGTGTTGTGTTTCTTCCTAGCGGGACCGAATTTGACTTCTTCGCGCAACAAACAAAAGTGAGGATCATGGCTCAGAAGTCCCAACATGATGAGGTCGGCATCCAGACCATATAAACAATGTCGAACATTGGGGTTGTAGTCTGGTTGCGCCCGGGCCTTGCGAATGTACTCCATGATTTTGTGCTCCCCCTCCCCCGGCACGTCGTGGCCGGAGAGGATCACTTGGCATTCCCGCCAGTTCGAATCTTCACTGATCTTCTTGTTCACGAAATATTTGAGTTGTTCGGAGAGCTTGGCCATGAACACGGTGCCTATTGGAATCAGACCCGATGAGGGGAGGCGAGGATGTGCACGTACCAGGGGTGATACAGTTACTGTCGAATGCCTTCTCTTTTGGTAGTTTTTCCCCCTTTCTCTCAGCCTTCTCCCTGACTTCTCTTGCCTCTTTGGCTGTTCTGAATCGTCGACTCCGTTGCTGATTCATCTTTGCACGCGGGGCGACGCCATCGACAGCCATGAAAAACAACTTTTTCGGTTTGATCTTCCCAAATAAGTGTTCCACATAAGAGAATATCGAGGTGAAAATCTGCTCCTCTGACAATCTGAAGTGTGCGTCTTCGTCATTGGGATGTGAGCCTGGGTGGAGTTGGTGTCAGTTCGAGAGAGACCCGAGGTGAAGGCGCACAGTTATGGATGATTCCATTGAAGTCGATGTAGAGATTGTCTGATGGTGCTCGTTAGGTGTTGTAAATCTGTGGACGCTGGGCGGACGAACCGAACTCGGGAATCTTGTTCTCTTCGATCAGTTGCGAGGTCAAAGGATACCGCTCCCTACGCTTGCTTGAGAAATAATGGCCGGCAGTTAACCAATAAAAATCTCACGAGATGTATCTGAAGAACTAGCGACATCCGACTCAGTTCGAGGAACTCGAAAGTGTTTGTTCCTGGTGAGCGTACCTTGGGTATTCCTAATCAAAAGACAATTGCATCAGTGGGAGGACTGTCCGGTATACGAGGAACGCGTACCCATGACTATGGAGACGAGGTGCAACGGGACGGAAAGCGTGCACACAGCGTGGACCGTCGCTGCCAGAACTGGGGTGATATGCGTCCACGTGACCCAGCCTTTACTTACGAATCGACTCTCACCGTATAGACCCCTCCTGTCTAATGTCGGCCGGTCATGGCGACGATAACGGACTGGTCGCCCTCCGTGGATGGCTTGAATCCGCCCAGCGCCACGAAGCTCATCTTCTCTCCCTCCTCCACGACGCCCAAGCGGAGGTCAACATGATCAAGTCGCGCTTCGCTGAACTTGAAGCCCAGAAACGTCCCATCGACCGAATCCCAAACGAACTTCTCATCTACATCTTCGTCATCTTTGTGCAGGATCTGGATCAGGATGACGCGGAGGGAGAGCACAAGTTGTGTCACTGGCGTCCGATAGTCTTGAGTCACGTCTCTCGCCAGTGGCGCATCCTCGCGTTATCAACCTCCTGCCTCTGGTCAAAGATCGTCGTGTCAAACGGTTCTACCGTGTCAGCAGTTGACCATTTTATGACCCATGCCGGCATTTCTGCCATTGACATTGTTGGCAGTGGCGTCGGCGACGATCACCTAACTCGACACGCCGCACTCATAAGCCCGGAGTGCCTTCCCCGATGGAGGACCATCACAATTGCTACGTCAGGACCCTCCTCAATGGTTACTCTCCTCCGACCCCTATACGGATCTACCATCTTTTCCCACCTTTCGACCCTGAAACTCTCCTCCGACCCCCGTGGTTTAGGCATATTCTCGCAAGACTTAACGTCTCGCCCGGACGATCGATTTCCCGCTTTGAAGCACGTCCAATTGATAGAAGTCCCCGTCTACAGCGTTCCAATTGGCGTTTTCCGCAACATACACTCTCTTGAGTTGTCAAATCCCAAACAAAACCTCCACCGTCTAACTCGACTTCATCCTTCCCTCCTGAACGTCCTCTCCACCACCGAGTGCTTGGAACATCTAATACTATCAGACTTCGCACCGTTCATCGAACACGGAGTCGATCCAGTTGGTGGGGGCAACGACTCACCGACCGTCATTTTACCCCTCCTTCGCGAGTTTATCTGGTATTACCCAGAAGTGCGGGTATTGCGGCACTTCTTTTCCCATGTTTACACTCCACGCCTACTCAATGCCGATTTCTCAGTGAAATGTAACAATTTCACACCCCACAGCGCCACCCCTCTCGCGCTCCGCTTCCCCTTCGTTGAAGACCTCACCATCGAGTGCGACGTACAGGAAACGCTTCATAGTGCCACACGAGAGATGGAATTCCCAAGGGTAAAGCATCTGACCATACAAACCTCGATAGAAAACTGGAGCCCCACTTCCGCCCTACCAGTTTTCCGCTGGTCAGCCATCTTCCGCGATCTTCGGGTACCATACCTCACTCACCTCACAATCTTTCGACTCTCGATCACGTTGGACCACATTAACGGAGTGTTCCAGTATATGCCCTCGCTGAGGGCGTTGACCTGTGACATGTGCGATGGCGTTGCGACCATGATATGCGCTCTCAGCGCAGGCGACTGCGGGTGTGCAATCGGCAAATCTCTTCACGAGGACCACGGTTTGCTTGAATTGGAATCGCTCACAATCAGGGATTGTGATGGTCTTAGGGTTGGGTGCCTCCAGAAGTGGATCTTGGCGAGGAATGGCGAAGGAGAACCACAGCATCCGATCGCAAACCGTACCCGGGGACGGCCAACGACACAGAGGAAGATAAAATCGCTGAGCGGCAAGTATAAGGGAAGGCTCCAGCGACCAGGTCCCACCCCTTCGACACCATCCATGGAGGAAAACCTGGGCGGTTTATCGCTAGTCCATTCCTCCACTGCGGCCTATTACATCCCAAATTACCTCCGCCAACCCTCAAGGATCACATTCATCTCCTTTGACAATTGTAACGGAATCACGGAAGTCAATGCACGTGAACTGCAGCAACTTGGGGTGGATATGGTGGAATGGAAGTAGTTTTATCCCCGCGCATCGTTATCGCGTTCACCCGATCTGCCCCACTGTCGCACACTCCTGAATAGACCTGCCAGGCGGGTTGACTACTAGTATAGTGTGTTTCTTATAGCCACAGCAAGCGGCGGGGCTGCAGTTGGGTGGAAAAAATAGCTGCCAAGGAAAGTGGGAGGCGTACTGCAATATTCCTTGGAAATAAATTACATAGTAGAGCGACCGACTCGGCTCGAGATCGATCATGTCCATTCGGGCCGCTGTTTTCCGGCATTTATTCCCGCCCACCACTTGACCGTCATCCACCATGGATCCCAACAAACCCCGCCCTCGTGTGATGTCCTCACTTTCTATCCCACGTCCAAGGGCCAAGACCCCTGTGACCTCCTCTATTCCCAAGCCAACCTCCACCCCTTCAACTCCGTCAAAACCGAAGTTGAAACCCGTGGCACGGCCGACACTTACCTCAAAATCTTCAAACCCACGTCTCGCCCCTTCTCCCAACAAGTTAAGCGTTCCTCCCCCCCAGAAGGAACGGAAGGAGGAACTCGGCTCTCCGAAGTCTGTTCCAAGCTTGAAAGAGGTCATTGCTCAGAAGAGAGCGGAGGCGCGGAAGCTCAAGTCCACTTCACCAGCCCTGGGCGAGCTTCCTGTACTTGGAGATAGCGCTGGCTTAGTGGCGCGAAACAAACCCCAGGAAGAAGACTTGGACGATCTTGGTCGTTGGTCAGTACGAGAGACCATCGAACGGGCAAGGAATACAGGTTCGTCAGTTGATGGTCTTTCCGGGCTCGCAGTTAATGACCTTCGAAGCGTGCTTTAGGTGCTATCAATATCTCCTCCAGGGATCTTCCGTGTATACCCTCCGCCCTCTTTGAAATCCACCTGGGCTTGACGCCGGAGCCCTTGAAGCTCGTAGCCAACGAACCCCCTCTCCCTGAGAACGATTCTGCAGCCGCACGGAAAAGGGCCATGAAAAACGTTAATTGGTACGATGCAAAGGATTTGGAGACGATTAAAGCTTGGAGCAACAAGATCGTCGAGCTGCAACCAGAGCTGTCATTCTTTGGTTCTCTGAAGACATTGGATGTAAGGCTATATGCTGTTCCGTTCGTCGCTGGTTCGCTGATCGACTCTCATGATGAAGCTCAACAACAATTTGCTCACGTCCTTACCGGAGTCCATCTGTGATCTTTCCGCCTTGACTTACATCGACCTATCACACAATTCGCTGGAGTCATTACCAGAGAACTTTTTCGCCCTCCCCGACCTCACAACCCTCAAGCTATCACATAACAAGCTCACTTCGCTGCCGTTCGATTATCCATTCGAGCCCGCAAACATGCGACGTTTACGCCAGCGCAAGGGAAATGACTTCTTCAGTCCTGAGATTCGCAGGGCAGACAAACCCCTCCCTTTGCTTCGTGTCCTGGAGGCCTCTTTTAACAGCTTGGATGCGGCAGGCATTAATCAATCGATACCAGTGTCGCTCGCCAAATTCGATCTCTCATCGAACCCTCTCGGTCCCGATACTCGATCCCTTATTTTGCGGTGCAGTCGACTATCGAATCTCAAGGAACTTCTCCTCAACAAAACTGACATTGACAATGGCGCTTTCCCTGATGACCTGTTTTTCAATGCACCGGAGTTGTCACCATATCCTCGACTTCAGTCGTTTGATCTCGGCGAAACCAAAGTAACCGAAACGGCGATCAGGTCCGCGTTTGCTTCCACATCGAAGGTCTTAGACTTCGAGATGACAAACTCGGCTCAGGAGCCGTTTGAGGGAACGGTCATGGTTGTTGTAGGGAAGAGGATTATGAAGGAGGCGTGGGAATTGGAAGTGGAGAGAAGTGTCGAGAGACGGCGTGGTCGGGTAGCTCCATCTGACACTGGATTTACAGAGGGAGGGGAAGGCAAAGCATCTGGTTCAAAGACAGTCTCGAAGGAGTCCTGGGAGCATGAACCCCCGCTCACAGAGGGCCAGAGAAGGTTTGCCCAAGCCTGCGCCGCCGTCCACGCGGAAGAACCGCGCGGTGCTGCCCACTCATCACCTGTTGTAGACGAGCCGCCTCGCAAACGTGGTCTAGTGAAAGAAGCCTGGGAAACTGAGGCAGAGGAGGGTTTGGCGGCGGGCGCGCAGAGGCCCTGGAGAGCTCAGCTTGTTCCCCAGCAAACCGAAGCTTCCCTGAATGGAGTGGAGGAGACCAAGAATTCACCGGAGAACTCGGACGCGGCCAAACCGTCTCACTCGCTTGCCACATCAAAGTACTACATTGCGGATGATCGCACCCTCATTCTCCCCCCTTCATCAGCCCCCACAAAATCCTTCACGCACACGCGTTCCTTCTCTGTTACCCATTCGGTGACGCCGGGATCCCCATCCGACCTCGCGGTCCCTACTCCCACGCTGCCCCTGTCATACATCATGGACACTTCTTCCGTAGCTGCCACACTCCGCGTCTTAAAGCTCGACAAGAGACGACTGGATCGATCGTTCAGCCTCCCTCCGCTTACTGGTCACCCCGACGAAGGCTGCTTACCTAGATTGGAGGAACTCAGTTTGGAGAGCTGTGGCCTCAGCGACACCGTTTCCTACTTTGAAGGAGACGACCCTTCGCATCGGAAATCTGAACCCCTCCTCCCCCTTTTGGCAAAACTATTCCCATCGATCCTGACACTCAACCTCACGCACAACAATATCACCTCTCATGGTCTGACTACCGCTCATTTGTCGGAACTGATACTACACAAGGCGACACCGTTGAGACAACTCGAGCTGTCCAGCAACAGGCTCACGGATCTCGAAGGGTTCATTGGCCTCGCGTGTATGTTCAAAGGTAACAGAGAGGTCCAGAGATGGAAGATGGATACGTTGGACCTTCGTGATAACGGAATTGGGAAGCTGCCTGCAGAGTTGGGTCTCTTACCCTTGGACGTCTTTCTTGTTGAAGGGAACACGTGCGTTTATTCCTCCCGTTGTACATCAGGAAGGTGGAACTTGTGCTAACTTTTCTAGGTTCCGAATTCCGCCAAGGAGAGTTTGGGAACGGGAGGGAACAAAGGGACTGTTGTCTTGGCTTCGCGGGCGGCTTGACTGACTGTCAGCCTCGGAGGTTTGGAGGGAAAATGCTAGTTCACACTTTAATATTTTAATAGTTGTTCCCGCTCGGGCGCGGATATTTATTTCCCGTTAAACCAGAGTTATGGTTCAATTCAACGAACTGCACGCCGCGCGCTGTGGTTGCATACAATCGCCAACTCAGATGAGCGACTATGCCGCGTCAAGACGTGTACGATTAAAGCGGGGAGTTATAATAACAGTTCGAGACGTGGGTCAAGAGATCGTGCACAGCCCAACGAGGGCTTGAATACTGCAGCGCCGTTTCCGTGGGCCAAACGACGTATAACCGTCATTCGGAGTGGGCGGGGTTTTCAGGGACCACTTCAGTCCGACCCGTGAGCAAGTCCATGGGTGATGAGTCAGATGATTGTTGGATCCACATGCTGGAGTACAACCCCCCACGCCGGAGTAATTCTTCGTGAGTTCCTTGTTCTACGACGACGCCGTCTTTGAAGACGAGGATTAAATCTAAGGAATGCGTAGAATAAGGAACCGTCTGGGCCACGGGCAGGCGAATACATCGGGCGTACCAGCTTCCACCACAGTCTTGAGCCTGTGGGCAATGAAAATACTTGTTCGGGCCTGGCCCTTGAGTTGACTATTGATATTACTCATCAATTCGAACTCTGTGTGGGCATCCAGGGCAGATGTCTAAGGGGTTATGAGGCCAAGTTGGAACCTAGCGGAGGATACAGAACGTACCGCTTCATCGAAAATGAGAATCGGCGGATCCTTCAGTAGCACCCTAGCGACCGCTAACCTTTGCTTCTCCCCTCCAGAAACCATCAAACCTCTCTCACCAACGGTAGTAGCGTATCCGTCGGGTAATCTCATAATCGCATCATGCACCCTGGCTTGCTTCGCGGCACTGACAACCTCTGCGTCGGTTGCGTCCAACCTTCCATACCTCACGTTGTGCATCACATCCGCGTGGAACAATGGTGTGTCTTGTGGGACGACCCCGATCGCTTTCCTAACGCTTTCGAGGATGAGATCTTCAATTGGCTGTCCGTCAATGAGGATTCGACCGGAGGTGGGAGTGTAAAATCGATAGAGGAGTCGGAAGACAGTGGACTTGCCACATCCCGAAGGACCGACGATGGCCACTTTCTTCCCGGCAGGGATGGTGAAGGAGATCCCTTTGAAGATGCGTCGATTCGGATGATATCCAAAGTTAACCTTGTCAAAAGTGATGGAGCCGCCCTTCAGGATTAAGTCTCCGGCCCCTAATTTGTCCTGCGGCAGGTTTCAACGGTGGTTTAAAGTATTAGGGTGCAGATATTCTTACCTTCGGAGGTTGGTTCTTGGTCTGGATGTTGAATAGGACTTCCATATCCAGTAGACTTTGTCTCAGTTCCCGATACATCGTTCCCAAGAAGTTGAGTGGCAAGGAAAGCTGAAACACAAGCTGATTGACCATCACAAGATCGCCCACGGTCATGGTTCCTATGGGTTGCATAATCAATGACTTATCGTCAAGTGGTAGGATGAGCAGAGCCATTACCATTCAAGACACCCTGAGCAGCGAGGAACATCATCATTGTCAGCGCAGATGAAAAAATAATGTTTTGCCCGGAATTCAGGTAAGCGAGTGACGTCGCGACCTTGATCGCGGATTTCTCGTATGAGGCAAGATGCTTATCATACTGCGCGATCTCGTACTTTTCGTTATTGAAGTGCTAAGTAGGGTTTGATAGTTTCAGCCAGACAGTCAGAGGGAGGGGTGAAAGTGGCATACTTTCACAGCCTCGTAGTTGATTAGCGAGTCGATCGAAACAGTTGCTGCCTTGTTATCGGCTTGGTTGACCGCGCGTCTGTACTGTATCCTGAATTTTGCGGCGGGGGTGAGGAAAGGTGTAGATCCTTATGCAAGAGCGGGTTTACCTCTTCGAGGTGGTGCGGACCGTGAACCACGTATACGCGGTCATTGTCAAGACCGTGATGGCAGCAAAGTCCCATCCAAACTTGTACGTCTATGTGTACCAGCAGCCAGGTAAGAGGGGACAGACCCAGGGGTCATTTGGCGCGCAACGTACCAGTATCCCACAAACCAATGAAACCTCAAGTGCGGTTGGAACGATCCGGAACAAAACGGATTGTAGGACGAACGTGATGCCCCTGGGGCAAGGTCAACAATATGATCTTGAGAAAGAAGAGGCACCACACACTTGGTTCCTCGATCGATGGCTCTGGTCAGCCCACCCGTCTGTTTGGACAGGTGGAATTTGAGGTCAAGGTTCAAGAGGTGCTCGAATGTTTCCCTCGCGACTTTGCGAACAGCGTGCTGACCAATGCTCGCAAAAACTGCATTCAGGAGTTCGGAGAAAAGGGTTGCTCCGATTCTCGCTGCGCCGTCTGGAATAACACGAGGAGTTAGATTGACCGACGTGAAATCCGTTCATATGCAGTTCTTACACCCAAGGATGAGAGAACCAGCGACAACCCAGACCGTTTCACCCGAGGTTATTTCGAGATTAAGGGTGTCTACTACAGCTTTAAACAGGGCAGGGACTTGGACGTTTAGCAACTGGAGATTCGTGCGGTATTTAACAGAAATACGATTGAGTTGAGCGTACGATTCACCTTTCCGCCAACGAGGAGACCAAGGCCAAGAACGACTCGACTCCGGACGCCCCAATCCTGCGGCCACATGTGTTCCATCATCTTGCGCATGATGCTCCAGTCCTTCTTTCGCTGCTCCTGAACCGTAACTTCCCCCACGGGCGCGACATCAGTTTTTGGACTGCGGTCATTCGAAGCGGGTGGCTGGGGTTTAACAAATGCTGGGATCGGTTTGGATGAGAGGTGACGCGACTGGCGATACAACGAGCTGGGTGATCGATTTATCACCGAAGGAATCGGAGTGTATGGGCGGAAACGAATTGTCGAGTGTCGGATAGCGAGTCTCAGCAAGACCGTTGAGGTCATGAGGTGAGACGGAAAATGTGCAACTCTCGATCACCACATGTGCACGGTGGGTGATGTCCAAATTCAAGAAATTCACATCACCCACAACCCGGGAAAAACGCATATACGAGGAATCTGTCGTATTGGCGGAGGTCGTCAGTGATGGCAAGGAGTAGCTGGTAATTTCTCACGCGCACGTTCCATAGTATAATGGATCCCAGGGAGATTTGCAATGCTCGAGCCCGTTCGAAGGCTTGATTCGGATGCATCGGTCAGAACACGCCGGTGAGTATAGTACCCTTGATATCGAACGACACCCGTAGGGAGGTTACACATCTGTATCCATCCTTTTTTTACTGCGTTTCCCGTCCAATCACCGACCGCCAGCCCGGGGTGGTTCCTATCACTGTCAGTACTTACTATGAGTTGGACGTTGAACATCTGATGTGTGCCACGCTCCAGCAGCCTGGACTTTTATAAGTTAACTACACCCAGGATCAGGGTGACCCTGCTTCGGGGGTACTCGGGTCATCCGGGAACCATTACAGAGGTCATGAGGACAAGTATCATAGTATGGGTGAGAACGGCAGGATTTTAGCTTCAGCATCGGCTTTCCCCCCTTCGAACCTCCACCTGAGTGGTTCAAGGTCATCGCTCCCCCGCCTCTTTTTTTTTGTCTATTCAATCGCAGCACCGTACCGCCATGCCAACCCAGGCGGTCGAGTTATTGATCCTCGGTGCAGGTTGGACGTCGACATTTCTAATTCCACTCCTCAAATCCAACAAAGTATCTTTCGCTGCAACTTCGAGGGACGGTCGAGAGGGCACGATCCCTTTCAACTTCGATCCATCCTCAAAGAACGTTGAACAATACGAATCCTTGCCCGACGCCATGACGGTCCTAATCACCTTTCCGGTCACGGAGAACGTGAAGGCTTTGTTAGATGGCTATCATGAGACGAGGTCTGGTACTATTGGAAGAGATTCTAGCGCCGTAAACTGGATCCAGCTCGGCAGCACAGGCTCTTTCGTGAAAGTAAGTCGCGTCCTTCTTTTCTCCTACCGATGTTCTTACATGGAAGGGCCTATCTTAACAGACTGCAGGCTGGGTGGATCGACGCGCAGACGTGGAGTCTGTTCCCAGAACCGTTCAGGAAAGAGAACTTTTCAAGCACGCATCTGCTACTGTCTTGCACCTCGCTGGACTCTGGGGAGGAAAGAGGAATCCGGCCCATTGGGTTCAGAGGATTGCACCAAATAAGAACGCTCTCGCCGCAAAGGTTGGTTCAAATTCCGTTTCTGTAATCTAAACTTCCCTGTCACTTATCCCGGTGTCCCACCGTAGGGTTCCCTTCACCTGATACACGGGGAAGATGTGGCCCGGTCGATTCTCGCGGTACACCAGAGCTTTGACAAGATGGCAGGGCAACGATGGTGTCTCACAGACTTGCGCGTGTATGACTGGTGGGAACTTGTTTCCTCGTGGACCCCGCCGGTACAGAAAGGCGAGCACAATGTTACAGAGAACCCCCGGCTTTGGGTGAAAGATCTGATGGGTGAGCGGGGTATTCGGGCTTTGCCTCGACCGATGGAACAGCTGGGTACAACTTTAGATTCGAGGGAATTTTGGGAAGTTGTCGGGGTTGCGCCTGTAGTCACCCTTCACTCTGCCGTAGCTTATCTTGCCTAACAAGTAGAGTTGACTCGACAATACTTGTGAAACCATCAATGTTCCATCATGGGCGCTTGTGTGAATAGCATAAAAATTACAACCGACCCGATCCCGTCTTCCTCATCCTCGTTCAAAGTCCATGACACAAAGCTTTGCAAAAAAACCCCGGAAATAATTTCTCTGACCAACTTCAGCCTCGGGTGGCAGGAGCTCGGCTGCAGCCCAACTCTCTCTCCAGGCTTTACCCAACCTCACCTCCGTACGGTCAGTCGACGCTCCCCATTGTTCTCTTCTTTGGGCTCGTCCTCTCGAGCCGCAAGCTTTTCTCCATGGCTCGGGCGATTCGCGGACAACTTTGTAACGCAACTCACAATCGAAATCGAGTGTATCGCCCTCGTAACCGATTACCTCCTTGCCTGGATCGTCACCCTGAGCGGGGCCCCAGATTGGCGACGCAAGGCCATCCACTGGCCCAACTTCCCATTGTCTCACCTGGGTCGATAACGTGATGCAAATGTTGCTTCCCACGCGATCCTCCCATATTTTTCCCTATATTTGTCGTCCTCCGCTGTTCTTCGCCACTGTCTCATCCCTTTTGTCACTCTTCTGCTTCCGCTCCATTGAACCCTTAACTGACACCACGATCCGACCTGGATAGCAAAACTCCGCGAGGTCCCCTCCCCTCTCATACGTGGGTTATCTTTCGGTGTCTGTTTTCGCTTTCATTCCAACTGATCGGTCAAACCCAGTCCTTCGGGAGTTTCAGCTGACTCTAACGCGTTTTCTACGCGTAAGATCAGCTTTGTTTCTAGGTTACACTATAAGCTTTCGCATAATTCACTGTCGTTACCCAGAAGTACATCGACGCAAGGTAAGATCGCAAGTTGTTCGGTCCCACCGGTGGACCGATCGTCTGACCTAGTCATACGCTTTCTATCCTCCCCATTCCCCTCTCAGAACAACCAAATATGTCATTGAAGCGCGTTCCTAGCGAATCATCGATCGACCTCCGTCCTGCGAAAAGGAATCGATCAGATGCAAGTTCATATGCCACATCAGAAGCCAGCATCAGCCCTATCCCGGAGTTCATTCTTTCTGCGTCAACCAAACCACTTCCTGTATGTACCACCTACCACCGACCCCGTCGACTAACTCATTCTTGTTTCCGCCCATAGAGACCCGGCTCTTTTTCTTCCGTTTTCTCCACTCCACCCGCGTCTCCTCGCAGGCCTCATGGCGCAAGGCTACGTTCAATAACACCTCTTCCCACTCCCATGGACGAAGCTTTTGCGGATCTTGAAACGTCCATGAGGTCCCGGACATGCACGCCAGCGCCCGATAGCTTCCGCTTTGCGAGCGAGTCGGCTCGGTATAACATGGAATCTCAACCTCGCTCTGTTATCGATTTTTCGCTCCCGACTATCACCGCCTCTGTTGATAGTGATGAAAGCGACGTCGAACTCCTATGCCCACTCAGCTGGTCCTCGCAGAACATTCTGGCCTTCCCCCGCGGTAATCGCGTATACCTAAAGAATATTGCCTCCACCGTAGAGGACGTTGGTTACACGTTCAAGCCATCGAAGAAACATGGTATACTTCAGATGCTTGATTTTTGCCGTGACGCTCCGAATTTACTTGCTCTGGGAACTTCCAACGATAACATCGAACTCTGGGACATCGAGGCCAAGAAGATGACACGGAGCTGGACCGCTGCCGGCATCACGTGCCTTGAGTGGAACGAAGGGCGCGTTCTTGCCGTTGGCGATAAGAAGGGTTCAATTCAGTACTACGATACCCGCATCGACGATCGAAAGGAGATGAAGATGAAGAAGGGAAAAGTTACGAGGCATGAAGCTCCCATAACCACCATATCCTGGAATCGAAAGGACCCAAAATATCTTGCGAGTGGCGACAAGGATGGGGTGATTTACTATTGGGATAGCCGTCAAGATGCACCGCTGAAGATGGGTGAAATGATTCAAAGGCGGAGGAAGATGCAGCATGAACATGCAGTTTCGGTAAGCGTTTCGTCCGTCTGTTTGACCCTGTTGCCGATCCGTCCCCTTAGGTTATGGGCTGGTGTAATTCACGTGTTCTGGCCACGGCAGCAAACGCGCCGGACGACACAAGCGTACTTCGTGTCTGGACGATGGATGACTTTAGTGAAAATATCGAACGTCACGAGTACGACGCAACAATTGTCGGCATTCACGCGTCTTGGTGCAAAGAAATCGTTCTCACTCACGGCCCGGGAAAAGTCACATCTCATCCAAGCAACCTCGCGGCACCGATTCCGAGCGTTATCGAAAACACTGTCGTGGCATACGCTTTGCCGTATTTCAAACAAGCAAAACAGGTCAAATATATCGATTCAGGCTCGAGAAATCTCGGAAGTGTCCTCGACAGGACCGGAACGAGGATGGTGGTTGCTGTTGGCGGAGTCGAGGGTGGGGCTGCGGCGAGCCAACTGCAAGTTTGTGATGTCTGGGGAAAGAAGACCGCCCCCGCCCCGGAGCCACCGTCGGTTCACGGTGGGTTGGTGCGGAGGCAAAACAGTTTGTCAAGTCTATCTCGCCGAGGGAGCCTCATCATTCGTTGAGGAGCTATATCTTGTTTTATTGCACGACTGATTATTATTGGGCATGCTACCTGGATGTGATACACATGTGTACCTTTTTATCACTGTATGATACCTGTATGTAGAACGCCGCATCTCCCTGTCATGGTATACATTTCGTTCCCCACATTTGCGCCTTCGATTGTTTGATGGGAAGGTTAACCCACGTTATCGAGGACACGTGACCGAGGACCCTGTCCTGGCTCTCACTGGTCCCCGCATGTCGCCTCGTCAAGGGGTTGACAACTGGTC
>Ga0307515_10003777_pt1 | contig 31735 bp, 22 predicted proteins | sample 17_EM_MG_FD_194513 | JGI IMG/M metagenome (GOLD analysis project Ga0307515, IMG submission 194513) | Populus trichocarpa ectomycorrhiza microbial communities from riparian zone in the Pacific Northwest, United States - 17_EM | ecosystem: Host-associated > Plants > Roots > Unclassified | place...
AAGTAGTTGCTTGAAGAAACAAAGCCGGTCTTGGAGCGAATAGTAGCCGTTCGAGCAGAAAAGCTTCCGTTCAACCAGGGTGTAAACCTCTCCATAGTTACAGAATTCCATAACGTGGTTCCAGTGTCCGTTGTGAGTGCATAATCGTACTGTTTCAACAATGTTTGGGTGGCGCAAGCTCTTGGCGATGCTGTACTCAGACTTGATCTTCTTGATGTACTCGTCTTCGTTTTCGGTTCTTTCTCTTTCCCGAAATTCTTTAACGGCGACCAGCTCCTCACCAGAGACACCTCTCCGAGCCATGATACGCACTTCCGCAGTAGCACCTCTCCCTAATCGCCTTCCACGTTTTCCTGGCATCAGACTCGAGCTTTTAAACTCCTTATCCAGTGCGCAAAAGTCAACTGTAAACTCATCAGGCAAGCTGGTACTCAACCTGCGGGCTTTCATACCAACACCTTCGGCGGCAGGCCTGGAGAAGGTGTTAACAAGGCCTACTGTAGGATCGTCGGTACATTGTGTCCTCGGGACAATCTCCGTGCTTGCTGATCGCCTTCGGCCCATCCTAGAACTTTTTTCTCCTTTGCTCCCTTTTGTGGCACCACCCCAAGTGATACCCGACCTCGGTCGAGCCATACCACTCAATACAGTCGAAGACTGGGAGTGCTGGTATTTGAAATTTCCGTCCTGCGGTATACCTAAGCTGTGTTCACCAGATATTGTGCTAGAAGGCGAACTCGGGGTAGGCGGCGTGTTGGATGGTGAAGATTTCGGAGAGTTTCGAGCCGAGAGAGAAAATGAGCCATGTCGTCGCGTCTTCATTGCGTTGTGTTCGGTGTTCAGGGCGGTGACGTCGGGTCCGGTGCAGAGAAAAGTTTCTTTGCTCGGTTCCTCCCGACCGGAAAGAGTCCGGTGAAGTTTACTCCGCACAAATGAACCAACACGTTTAGTAAGACCCGGTTTTGGTTGTCCTGATACGTCGACATTATTCGATGTCTGCGTGCGGGGAGTTGGAGGGGGGCGCGGACCCGGCGTCAATGCTGCCGACTTGGTCTTCATTTCAGGTTGTGGTGTGGAGGCACCAGTGTCCAAGTGGCCGTCGTCGTGATGGAAAGAATGTGAATGAGTATCACTTGTAGGTGTGACGGGCTCGACGGGCTCGCTAGCTGTCTCGCTGCTCTCGTCTTCCTCTGGTATAGGAGCTTGGCAGTCGATTGCTCGGGAATCTCTGAGGTGAGAAGAGTCGACTTCTACCGATGCGTCCACGGAGTCGTTCTTATGGAGGTTTATCGAGCTCGGCCTCTCCATTGCGACAAGTCCGAGAGTTTGCTCGGTTTGAGTCGAAGACATTGTGAGGGCCTTGGCTTGCTTGGGGCTGAGCTGCAGACAATTGCGATCTGCAATCCTCGGCACAGGCCGTGTAACCAGATCTGGCGGGTACAAGACGCTATGGATTTAGGACAAGAAATTGGAAAGCTGGGCACCACGGTTACGCCCTTTGGAGGGAGCTTGGACAGTAGTACGTGGAGGTCAAACTAGTTGAAGAGTAGAAGCGTAAGGTGGGGACGGTAGAGAGTAAGTTGAAGAAATGGATTATAATCCAAAGCGCCATGCGAATGTGAAGAAAGAATGAGTAAGGTTTGGCGGCGGTGAGAGGCTGGATTGCTTTTTAGTTTAGGGAAAACGGTGTTGGGGAATCGCGAGGTGCGAGACAGCCCTGCAGGCCCAGGCGCTGAGGCACGGCAAGCAGATGCCGATCGGGCCAGTTGGTGGCTTCAGGCGAGAGCCTGGGGCGTGATGGCAAAGTGGGTTGTTAATGGGCCAGGGAATCAGCAAGTAACCAACGGGCAAGCAAAAGATGGATGGGACGTAATCCAGGGCGCTCGTCCACAGGCGACACAGCAACTGCAACGAAGGGTTTCAAGGCAGACGAACACGCTGCGACACGCTTTTAAGACATTTGGATGAGGCTTTCGGCAACAAGGCGGGCCTGTTCAAAACGCACCCCACTGCGCGAAGCCACCTGCAGCAGCTGCAGCAGCTATGATACCGTAGACGGTGCAGATGATCGCTCGCTGGGATGTCGTGGTTGCTCTCTGACCTCCAGGCTCAAGATAAAGAAAACTGGCCGCGCCGAGTTTTGCGCCCCCCTAGCATCGCATTCGGCCCTCTTGGCACACGTTACCCCGTTTGCCTGCGCGCTTGCAGGCAAAGATTTCGCCATCTCATATCTTCTGCTTGCCGGATTGCCCGATGAGGCCACGCCTGCAAAAACGCCCGCTGTATTTTATATTCCACATTTTATGTAACCATATCGCCCGCCAAACAAGATGCGAGGGATGCAAGAATAGCTCCCCGCCCCGACACCGATCATGGACAAAGGTGATCGTGGACCCGCCAAATCTCCTTTGTGAGATGACGCCAATGCGGCATTATTTTCTGCATCCAACCACCCGCCCATCTATATTCCGGGCCGCTCAGCCCTTCCAATTGCCTGGTTCCTGTATTTGACACCGATATTCGCCTGCTGCTTATTGGCGATGCTGGAGCCCTGGTGTTCCTGGCTCTCTGGCTTCCTGCCGTGACCGTGACTGTGGCCGTCACCGTGCAGTGCCCGTGAAAGCTTTCGCGCGCGCTGCCAGCTCAGGCAGAATCGGGCGCCCGAAGCTATGTGCACCGCCTACAGGAGTCAGGCTGAAGGGCAAGTGGAAAAGCCCCAGCTGAAGCATCTCGAAGGCTTATTCACGGCAACCCGATTACTATCCCTGTATTGTCACTCTTTGCCGCGCTTTGCGATTGGAAAGCCACGAGTGGGGGATTGGAAGCCGTCGTCAAGCTTCGCGTTGCCTTTTCTGCTTCCCTGAACATGCTGCACATCGTACACAGTTCCTTATAATATCCAACAACTTTGCAGACTGTCACCGCTCATCCTTTAACTGGATTGTCGGTGAATTCACAACACTGCCACAGGCCACCGAACGACCTGCGCACAACCCCACAATATGTTGTAAAACGCCTAACCCCGCAAATCTCGATGCACTCTGGCTTCCCTTGACCGGCCGATATCCTGCAGTGCCTGCATGCTCAGCTTCAATCGCGGATTTGGAGAGCCGTCACGATGACATTTCTCTATTCCCGACACTTGCGGCTGGAGCGGCTGGGGCGGCCAGAGCGGCCAGAGCGACAAACCCCACGCCATTTAAAAGACGTCACCAAAGTGTATGCCGGAAGCCAAGAATAGCATTCGCGTACAGTCAAATCTTTTTAATACGATACCGTTTGTTCGGCCGACATATCGTAATATCAATGGTATTGTTATGTCAAAAGTCACGTGTAGGTGAATAAACAGGAAAAACGGGGATTTAATACCTAAAAAGGCTTAAAATATCTACCTCACGGGCCAAATAGGGCTCTTTCTCATACAAAATCTCTACTAGTTATACCGATATTGGTGGTAGGTGCTTAACGATATCGTCAAAAGTCAGATTATCGTAATATTACACTAAAAAGCGTTTGATCAAGGGGTGTAGATCGTAATATAAATGACATCGTTATATACCCAATATCGTATTAAGGAGATTTGACTGTACTGCACTAATGACCATGATATTCACGCGGGACAAGTTCCCCGACTGGCTCCCCCTTTAGCACGAGAACAGCCACGTCCCGCGCGCCAACGGAGTCGTTGCGGTGAGCTTATGTCTCTGATTTCACAGGGCCTGGATACCAATGGATTCTTTTGGCTGGACTCTTCTCCGTCCGAGGCCCATCCCCCACAGCTCAAGTCGTGGAACCTGCGTTAGTCAAGAGCTTACCTCGTGTTTTCCGTATTTCATCGATGCAAAGAATCATTTAGCCTGGGGTAAAGTAAGGATATGGGCCTGTGCTCGCCCACTTTCATTCGTGGGGGGCCGTTCCACCTCCACATCTCCACAATCCACAGCGTGGTGATGCTCATGCATATCGTTTATGCACATTGCCTTTTCACAAGGCAACATCGGTTACGTTTTCATGTTGCAGCACGTGAGGTATTTCCTCCAAAGTCAAAATTTTCACCTTGTGCAATCCCCGTCGTGTTTCCAGGGGCGATTCGGACAACGACAACACCGGGAACCCCTTCAATCGCATCTTACCTTCATCGGCTTGGCAGGCCAAGAGTGCCCAGCCTGCAGGTACTTTGGATGTTAAAGAAGTCTTGGCTCGGAGGACAACGAATACCTTTGATCGACGTCAGCGACAATCTTCAGCATCACAGCATCACAGCATCACAGCGTGCCCTATTCCTCAACATTTCTCGATGTCGCACCATGAGGCTCCTTAGTGCCGTTTGCAGGCGGATACTTGGCGGGTCGGCGTTCTTTTGCATGAAATACCTTGCCATGCATTGGTCCACGACTCTCTGCATTTCCCGAGTCCGAACAAACCACATCTGCGCCGATCGCACTTCGATCCAACGGCAGACACTCTTTTCCCCCTTGAGACTGATCACCGCTCTCTATTCCCCTGCTTTTCTAGATCATTTCTCGGCTTCCTTTTTCGTTTCCTTTAACGCCGACCCTCCGTACTTCTTAGCATTTCTCCTGTTTGATAGTCCCTCCCGCATCTCATTGCCGAGTCTAATCTGATGATCTTCAGGGTTCCAAGAAGTTTTTTTAAACGCCATGCCTTGTCAATTGCACTCGCCCAGAGCATGTCGTACTCCCGCCGTGGCACTTGGCGAGACGCGGCCTTCAATCTAAATCTCCAATGTTATTACGTAGATCGGGCTTGGCTTCTAGAGTCTCTATTGCGTTCATTTATTATACCATGCCGGCGTGCGTCGGTCTTCAAGTAGGACTCCGAATCTTCGTCAGCTTACTCTTGGTCTTGTGCTCCTCTACCACACCAAGCACCCCTTGTGGATGATCAAGTCGCTCTCCGGCGGGAAATATCTTTGCACCCGAAGACGCTCAGCTGAATGCACCGAAAAGAGAAGGTCATAGACTGGAAGGCATCTTTCCGAGGTTTTAAATAACTTGCTACCTTAACTGTGTCTGTTTATGGAATGTCACGTCCGGATTTCTACCGGAATGTCATTGCGTGCCTGATCAAGTTCTTCCGCTCGATCGGGAATGCTATGCCCCATATACTTACGACACATGATATTTCTGCGCCGGTATCATGTTTAGGAGAGCGACGCTCCTCATCGCCAGGAGCAGAATACCCTGTGGCATTACACAATAACTTTGCCGCCTGGAAGAATAGAAGAACGAATCAGAGGGAATCCTCACTACCTACAGAACCTCCGTAAGACACTGACATCTCACCGACTTATTCACCACCCCACGGTTTCTTAAACATAAAATACTACCATATGGAGGGATGTTCCCAGGCTTAGAATTCCAAGACTCCCTCCACGTCACCATGGTCATCCGGCATTCTTCAGGTTGACAACTCAGAGGCTCCACTCTACTGGTTAATCTAAGGTCTCTGTTGATTTAAAATTCTCAGCAAAATTAAGCCAAGAATTGCTGTACATTCCATAGCGCAGGCTGTGCAAGGCTGATCGCTCCCGTACCACTCCTGGCAACGAAAACTGGCGCGGCACGGCGATAGGCGGCTTGGCTTGATATCACAGAGCACGCCAAGCACTGCCTTGTAGATCGAAACATAGGAATTAGTACCTCAAATCTCATACCCAGTCTTTCTATCACGTAACCGGAAGTTTCCGGAATGACAGCGTGGGCTCGTACGGGAATGCCATACGTCTAGGCATTAGAAGAGGTCGCAAGATTCGGTACTCCTGAACTTATCACATTTCCTCTGCAGATGCACAAACGTGTCCACCCCCTTAATTCTATTTCCCACTTAACTTTCGCTGTTGTCACTTTTCTATTTCTATCCATTTTTCAACCTTTTAACTTCCATTATTTATATCGGCTTCTCTGTTGTGCCTACCAGCTCTCACCCAGAGCCAGCACCTTTTTACTCTTTTCAACTGGGGTATTCCCGAAGGGCCTGCCAAAAGGCATCAAAGACGGCGAGAACGCGCCTGATGCAGACCACTTCTTGCCACTTTCACTCTCCAGTAATGTCGGAAATGAGCTGAGGCCTGCCTCACCCTTCCACACTATACTACAGTTCCGGCACTGCGACGCGCCCTTTTTGCCGGCCGCGACACTGCCGTCTGCGTTCGTGAGCATTAGATGCATCGTGTATTCGGAGCCGCAGACGCGGCATATCAGCTTCTCTTCTACAGCTACCGCTTGTGCGGTTGTGGCGCTCGCTTTTGCGCAAGTAAGGGGGGGTTTCGGGGCCATTTTTGAACAGCTATGCGTGTATATCTATCAGAAGATCTATGGTATGTTTGTTAGACAGGGATGTGATGAGAAAACCGGTGGTTACGATACGGTTGAGGTTTATATATCCATGATGATACTTCTGAACAATGCTGTTAGCTGTATGAAGTTGCTGGTCTTCACATTGCGATGGTATAGGCTTTGTGTGGAAATGAATAGTATTGAGACCTCCAACACCACCGCAAACCCGCATTGTTAATACACAAAGCAGCACGAGAAACGAGAGTGCCCTCCGCACTTGTAACTTTGTCATGAAGCCATCATGAAGACACAGCTCGATGCACGCTCTGCGTTCAACGTCCTTCTGGCACCCAAGACAAATACCATTACGCAAGCCCGTACTACCAAAGCCTTCATCACTTTACAATACTCACGTTATAATGACCCTTGAATGACCTATTCCACACCTCTCAGCCCTTCCACCCAATCATCTCGCCGGATCGTGCCCAGGCCCTCAAACCCAGCGTAGTGAGCGTCGCCAATGCGCACATCAATCGTCCCACCCTATCCCAGTGCCACATCATTCGTCACCTTTGCGGGTCCGATCAGGACATCCACCAACATCATAGTGTCGCGCGGGCTGAAGAGATATCGAGTATACGCGTCGTTGGATGCGCTGGCAGCATGCACGGTGGCATGACTGCTGCTTTGTCTTTACCTTGGGAGCCGAGCCGGACTACAGCAAGTTTATTCCTTAAACCCGGCAGCCAGGCTCACCCTTTGTTTGCGACCTTTCTTTGTAGCAGGGCTAGTTAGCCGCTTGAGGCGGGCTGCTGCCTATCTGTTCCACTCGAAGCACACGCCACGCAATCCAGCCCTATTTCTCCTTTTTTCTCTCACTCCAGCATCCCCAAAAAATGCCCAAGCCCTTCCTCCCCTTCCACAACAACCACTCCAGCAGCACTCGCCACGGCCGGGCGGTGAAGAACCACTTCGTGGCGGCGTCGAGCGAGTTCGTGGCAACGTTCCTGTTCTTGTACTTCGGCTTCGCGGCGCACCTTATGGCGGTAGAGCAGACGGACGCGGTGGCGCCAGCCAACGGGCAGAAGAGCGCACAGACGATCGTGTATATCGCGCTCGGATACGGGCTCAGTCTGCTGGTGATGGTGTGGGCGTTCTATCGGATTAGCGGCGGGCTGTTTAATCTGGTTGTGAGTGTGCTGCTTTTCTTCCCCCCTTTGCTTTCTTTGCTTTGGTATTTTGTCATGTTGGAAGGTGGGGGCGAGAGGGGATGGGGATAGGGGGGAAAGGGAAGAGAGGAGGGGGGAGTAAGGTGTCGGACTCGACACAGGCTGACAACCACAGGTCACGCTCGGCATGTGTCTTGCAGGCCAGCTGCCCTAGGCGCGGGGGAAAGAGCAAGGACACCTTTCCCGCGTCGGTGGGTATTGGGTTGGCGTTGTTCGTCGCCGAGTTGGCGGGTGAGTCGGGATCACTTTCATTCCTTCTCCGTCGGGATAAGAGACTGACTGGATATTATAGTGGCGGGCCGCTGAACCCGGTGAGAAGCTTCGGCCCTTCTGTTGCCGGGACTTGGTTTCCTGGATACCGCTGGATTTATTGGGTTGGGCCTTTTTTGGGCGCCGCGGTTTCGGCGGGATATTATCGTTTCGTGAAATATTTCAACTACGAAGAGGCTAATCCCGGACAAGACTCTGCTACCAACGATTTCGTAGTCGATTAATGCCGGAAGGGAGGCCGCTGTGTTGTAAAGTACTAACCGGATTTTTACCCTGGAGTTGAAGATTGTCGTGCTTGACGAAATAAGAGCAAAGAGGCAGAGCACGAAATCGATGACTGATAACACGTGGGCTAATTTGGGCTGGTTTTGGGCAGTTTCTGGTGTGGCGCATGAGGATGGACACGAGAAGCGATTTCAAAAGAGAATGTTCCGCTGTAGATCCCCCCGTAGTTCATGACGATTAGCGTCGACTTGTTTCTGCATCCTGCAACGTATAACGGTCTTGAATTCTCCAATACCCGCAATATCCTGAAAAGGGGCCGGAAGCCTTGTTTTTTTAGCTCCGTGTGAACTCGTGCATGTGTAACCGTGTGGCGAAGAGAGACCACCACAATTTGTTCTTATGGCTCGTGGAGGACACGACGATTAATAAGGCATGAGCAGTGGCAAAGTGTACAGTTGGCAATAGACGTTTTGTGCCTGAAACCAGCGGTGCTGAGATTGAATTCATAAGACGTTGTCATATACCTTAGAATATGAAAAGGCCCGGCAAGTCGGGAATGGAAAACGGAAACGTTGAGGCTCCTGATCAAAAACCTGGGCTCGCATCAAGCAACGTTTCCTGAATGCCTGGCAGCCAGGTATGAGGTATGAGATAAGGCTTACGCGTGCAGAGGGTTGCCACGGTGGCGAAGGGATTTGCATCGAGGGCATGGTGGGATAGGTTGGTTTATGGTAGGTGGTCACGGTGGTCACGGTGGTCTAGGGATCTAGGGCAAGCCTCATCTACAATGGATGGAATTTGCTCCAGTACGGGCGTCCCTCTTAGCTGCAGCTCGCCCAGATAATCACCTCCACCTTCTGCTTCTCCTCCAGCTTGACCTCGATACACTCTTTTGTACGAAACACGATTATTGATTTATTTTGGTTTGCTTTCCCCGTGCTGCATCCTTCCCGCGTCGTCGCCGAGAGAATTCCGCGAACGCGTCAAAATTGTAATGGTCGTTAGACCTTAGCACCCACAAGCCACACTTCGCAACTTGTAGCGAGCCCTGGCGCTTTCAACGTACGCAACCGCGAGCTCATTGCTCAGCAAGGAGGGGACAGTGGGTGAGGAAGGAATGGGGGATCTCAAAACCAGACTCAACAATGCCCGGTCCAAACTTTTACGGCGAAGCTCCGCGACTTCCGCAAGGTCCACTGGTTCATCCGCTGGTGGCAACGGCCACGAGCGAAGTAGCGCCCTTCTGCCCTCCTCGTCCTTAACCAAACTACCAAAAGTCTCCACCCAGCCAGCCGACGATGAAGAAGACAACAGGGATCGCTCACCGTCAGTGGACTTGTCGAAACACACTGATCAACCTGAAACCATTGCCGACCGGCGGACCGAGAGCCTAAACTCAAAGGATCTACAACCGCAAGCACTCGAGAACAGCATCGCATCGCTGCCCCAAGCCGAGTCTGCCTGTCCCACCGTCACGCTCGAGGAGCCAACACCTATCCACGTCCCTGCCCATCCCGAGACTCTCTCAACAGATCAATTGACATCCAACGACCTGTCCCAAGAGACTGGGGAGGAGCCTTCTCCGCTCCCCGCTCGCACGCTCTCTCCCAAGCCACGCCCACCACCTGGAGTTATAAGACGACAATCACTGGTTACAACTTCGAATGCGCGCATAATCAGGACGCTGCTGGATCCAGAAGACAACCCCCCGACATCGGTGACTGGTGCTGGCACACACGACTACTTCTCCACCGGTCCTCCAACCTTCAACGCAGGCATGCTGCATCGAAAGATATGGGTGAAACGGCGGGATGGTTCTGCTACACTGGTACAGGTACGGGAGGATGATTTGGTGGATGATGTGCGCGATATGATACTTAAGAAATACGCCAATTCACTGGGCAAAAGCTTCGATGCACCAGACGTTAGCTTGCGAATCTTCCCGCGAGATGCCAACCAGAAGTCCGGGGACCGAGTTCTGGGTCCTGAAGAGGAAATGTGCAGGACCTTAGACGCATACTATCCTGGCGGGCAGACTGTTCATGAGGCCCTCATTATCGACGTGCCGCAGAGAAGGACACCGAAGCCATCCCCACGGGGGACCCCGCACGGCATGCCGTATTACTATGACGAATCAAGACCAATTGATAACGCTGCAGAATATTTTCCGCCAATGCCGGTCGTCAACCCCTCACCAGCTGCTCTAACCACTGTCTCTCACGACAGTCGAGCCTCCCTATCACATGCTGCTCACGAACGATCAATATCTGTGCTCAGCACTGGACAGCTGCCTCCACTGCCTTCGCCAGGAACGTCTCGTCGCGCACATCACGCCCGTCCAAAATACCCTCGAACCCATACCGCGTCTCCAACAGCATTGACCAACTCCACCATTACCGTAAACTCCTCTCGTCCCTCGAACCGCCCACGTCATGATTCCTCCGCCTCCGACACTAAACATGCAGTACCATCCGCTCCTCTTCTCCCAACCCCTCCCGCTGTAGACACAACTGTACCGAAGCAAACATCCTCACCGTCAACACCCCGCGTTTCCTCTCCTCGACCAACTAAATCCCGCAAACGACAGAAACCGCCTCTCGATGCTCCTTCCCTTCCTGCTGGCCTCCTTGATGGCTCCGTACCACCCATAAACGTTCTCATCGTCGAAGATAACATTATAAACTTGCGCGTCTTGGGGGCTTTCATGGAACGTCTCAAGGTGAGATGGCAGCGTGCCATGAATGGACGGGAAGCCGTGACAAAATGGCGTGCTGGTGGTTTCCACTTGGTCCTGATGGATATTCAGCTGCCCATCATGAACGGCTTAGAAGCTACCAAGGAGATAAGGCGGTTAGAACGTGTGAATAGTATCGGCGTTTTCAGCAGTGCAAGCAGCGAGGCGCCTGATTTAGGGATGATGAAGGATGGTGAGGGCGGAAAGGCGATCAAGGAGGAAGATAAACTCGGAGACGGGCTGCTGTTTAAGAGTCCAGTCATTATTGTGGCGCTTACGGCCAGCTCCCTGCAGAGCGACAGGCATGAAGCATTAGCGGCGGGGTGCAACGACTTTTTAACAAAGGTACGTTCTCCAGATTTTAAGATGTGGAGATTTTACAAAAATCCGAATTTTTACTAACGAGCGATGGTATGTAGCCCGTCAACTTCGTCTGGCTCGAGCGCAAAGTCAAAGAATGGGGATGCATGCAAGCTCTCATTGACTTCGATGGCTGGCGCAAATGGAAAGACTTCGCCGCGCAATCCGATACTTCCAAAAGTACCTCAAAACTATCATCCAGTTTTTCCAGCACCGCGCCCAAATCAAAACCTAATACGAGTCTCACTGCTAGCTCTACCGCGAATCCCGAAAATAGGAAGAGCATCAACGGCAGTAATGGAGTAATATTGCCAGCTGCCGCGGCAAGCAAAGCAAAGAAAAAAGAGGACGACAAGGAGAAAAGGAAGAGCATAAGGGAGGCGATGAGCGTGCCAGTAGTTGAGGAGAAAGAGAGCGGGACTACTAGTCCGGAGTTGGATAGTTCAGGGAGTCCTTAATCCAGCAATCAACACATTCACTATTATCTCTTATGTCTTCTTTAAGACTTACGTACAACCGGGTGTGGGAATCAAGTATGCAGAACCATTGAGCTTCTTATCTTACATTGGGCACCGGACTGCGCTTCTCCGCACTCACACATCCCGCGGCAACATTTTTTCGGCGGTAAATTGTTTACTCCTCGATCTACCGAGCTGAATCAGGGCATACTTCAGGGCGGCAGCAGCATCTTCATCATCATCTGCTTTTTCCCTTTCTCGCCATATTTGTGCAAGCGTTCTTGAGCATAGAAGCCTCTTTCCGCTTTGGCCTATTTCTTATAAGTCACAGAGGCCGGGATTCCGAATTCTATAACTAGCTTGGTGCAGGTACGCTGGGCGAAATAACTACATTTTTTTCTTTTACTTCTACCGCCACAGCTGCGGGTCACCGCCCTTTTTATTAAATGTATGTTTTTAACACTAACGGAGGGAGGTTGTGTTCGGGCATTTTGCACGCAGAACGAGGATACGAGAAGTCTGGGGATGGATTTGGTGGACTGGGTAATCGTAATCCCAAGTATACAGTGTGGGGAGGGGAGCTGGTCGTGGTGCGAGATACCTTGGTAGATTAATCGAGTGGATGAGACATGACTTTTATGGACTAATACGTTTGGGTGAGGCAGCTTGCGTACCCGATCGGTGCTCAGATGCTGCTGCTTTCATCGCCAGCAGGTCTATGCCAATCGACAATCTTCATTACGTCGGTCTATTTCGCTCCTCTCTTCCAGCAGCAAAAGTTCCGCAAAACAACCTCACGGCGGTTATATGGCAAAACCTTACTTAGCGGTGTTGCTTTCTGCCTTTTAACAGAGCAGTGGCTAACGAGTATCACCACTTGTATTGCTTCGATCGGCTCACGACTAATTATTCTTCAGGCGTCCTCACCCTGAAGGCATGAAACGATACGCCAATCTCTCCTGGTAAAAAATTTTCGGGTCGGGGACTTTGAGTTCCACTAGTGAGATCCTGCCTAAATGCTAAAGGCTTTGTATAAATGAGCCCCTCCCCTCCGTTTCCTTTTGTCCTAGACATTCTCAAACCCATTATCACCCAAGGGCCATCCTGATAACTCTTCTACTACATATGAACCTCAACCCATTCCAAAGCAGTTGCTGATAGGAGCTCGTTCGCGCGAATATCATCTCACTAGAGTAACTCCAGTGCTCTCGCCTTTTAGATTTCCAAAGGATTTCTCACCTTCACATCCACCATCGACCACAAATTCACAACGTAGGTGAGGCCTTTCCTAACGATCCTGAAGCCTATCAGTGTACCTCGTAGGTTCAAGTTCATCCACTTTATACTCAGCGCCGAATGACTCAACCAAATTTAAGTTCATCACACCACCACATCCACACAACCTAAACTGATCCTCGAATCCCCAAACCCACCGCACCCCAACACAGCAATTCCTCTCCTCCCAACACAACCCACACCATGAAAACCAGGTCCCAAAACCGCGCCCGCAAAGGCTCCAAGTTGCCCATCCCCCCCGCAGCCCTCAATCCGCCAACCTCCAAACCGCGCAGCCGCAAACTCTCCAAACGCAAACAACGCACCTTTCCCACTGCCGCCACCACCGCTCCAGAAACCCCCGAACCCGAACCCACCTTCAACCGCTCTGAGCCCACACACTCAGCAACCCACCACCACCCCCCACCCTCCCCCCGGAACTCCGCCAACCGATCCTCCAGCTCTCGCTCCCACGCTACCAGTTCGCGACGATGGACGAACTGGAGCTAAAGGCGCACGCCGCGGCGCTCGGCGCCATACACCCCGTCATCCGCGCTGACATGCAGCTCGTGGCGCGGCAGTGGGAGAAAGTGCGAGCCGCAGCGTGGAAGAAAAAAGAGCGGTGGGTGAGGGACCGTTTTCCTTAGGGCTGTTATCATTGGAGCTACGTCAGACGCTAATATAGGGTGGCTATTACCAGCCACCTGATTATTGGTGTATATATATACGAGCTTCTTACTCTATTAAACATGAAGTTTTCCTCCTACTTTTGACTCCCCCTGATCATCTATTTCAACATGGGCGGAGGTATTAGTCGTGGAGTCGGGTTTGTCCAGAGGATGAGGGAGAGCATGCGTACAAGAGCTAAAAATCCATCGTTGATAGATCTGGCTCTTGCGATTATTTTAAGCCTATATACAGCCCTAGACCTTACGTGGGTAGCTTTAATAATTTCGTTAAAGAAGGTGACTGCTCTACATACAAAATAAGTCGCGTCGCTTAACAAAGGCTGGAAAAGTTCCTCAGACCATAGGATCAACCTTTTGACTAAAAAGGTTAGCGATATCCGCTTGCGGATATACGTATGTCCGCTAATTGATCCAATGGGTCTAAGTTAGCTAAGGTAAACGGTAGATTTCCGAGAGGATTATAAGTCTACAACATTCTCAGACCAAAATCTCTCGTTCCGATATCTCGCATATGCACGCGGGAGGAAACCCGTCAAGGGTCGTTTTAAAACCACCACTATGAAAAATAGAGTTTGTTTCGCGATGAAAGCTACTACACCATATACAGCCGCAGCCGCAGCAGCAGCGCCAGGTTTACATAAAGAATGACCTGTGGAAGCAGGTATGGTCAGAAAATAATTAGCTAAGCAGTGCGGTACTGTGGTGATATGTATGGAGGTTCTGCAAATTTGAAAAGAAAGGCTTAGACGGCACTCACCTAGATTTTGGGAGACACGGGCGAAGGTATAACCAGCAAGACTATCCCAGCTGATACTGGAGGAAAGTAATATTAGTACCATCGTAATTTTCTCACTGCTATCAGTTGAAAGATATATGACGGGTCCTAAGTCACAAAGTAAAGGCGCGCCGGCCGCAGCTGCTGCAGTGATGAGATAATTCGGAGCTAAAATTTAAAGTAAGCCTATGACGTTGTCCAAAAAAGTTCAAGCAATTTCGTACTTTGGCCTACAAGATAATTATTCACTGCCAAAGTCAATGATATCGAAGTTCCAAAGGCCGCAATGGGTAAAATTATTATGAAGATAATTGAATTCGCAAACCGCGAGCGCGAGGAATTGATGACCGTAAATAGAGCGTAAAAGATTCCGGTTGGGATGAGCCCTCCTATCACGCCTGCCTGGCGCAATTTTGAAACGTCGGTCCCGTTCACTCGAGCAAATGTTGCAGCAGCTGCAGAGCCAGCAGCGATGCCAACTCCCATGAAAACCACTATACCCACAACGAAGATAGTGATATATAGAAGTATTTTTTCAATTAATAAATAAAGTAGTTTTCGACAATTTGCTGGGACTTTACAGCGATTTGCTCGGCGATTTGCTCGGCGATTCGCTGAGACCGCGCGGTGAATATACGAATCAATGGGATCCAGAGTGTTGTCTAGTTGCTCATTCTTAGCGATAAACGGATATCCTGGATAACTTAACTATTAATGGTTCTTATACGAAATTTTAACCCTTACCTTGCGTTTCCCTGCCTCGAGGATCCAGTGGTAGCGGGGCCTGAAATGTGTTTACCCGATCAGTTGGCTCCATTAACGAGGGTCTAATCGCGGATGTGGGATTATTCTGGGGATCAGGACTAATTTCTAAGTCCTGTAACCCTAAAAGGAGTGTAAGGACTTCCTCGATTTGCTGCCGTCGCGGAATGTCGTTTTGTGCAGACAGCCATGCCTCTGGCGAGAGGAGAGCTTGCCGAATGTTGGAGCCTGCCCAACGAATGAGTACCATAAATGAAATGCGATCCTGGCTTGTCTTTAAAGCCCTTTGGAGTAGTTTCGCTATGGGGTTGGAGGTATCAGACTCAAGCACGGCCATTGATAGCGCCTCCAAAGCGTATTTATTTGAGAGGGATATGTCTGCTTGCAATTGGAATCGATGAGCGAGATTTGCAAGCACACTGAATGAAGAAGGAAGTTGAGCTGAGGCATTCGGCTTCATCACAGCGTTGATATCGCGTAACACATGGCAGAGTGGCATAAGGTATGCAACCCCATCAGCAAAGGCGACAATGTGTCCAAGGACAGAATTGCTCGCCGCATCCACAACCCAAGATCCGGAGTCTCCTGCCTGGAGGTCTGTATTACAATAAGAAGATGGCCATGTATAAAAGGATTGCTCAACTTACTAGTGCCGGACTCGAGCTTTACAGTCCATACCACCGTAGATGGCCCTGATGCCAGGCATAAGTATGCCTTGTTACCTAACAATACTCCTTGGCAAATACCAGTTCGACCAGCGATAATATAAACCGCTTTATATACTGGCGAGGTGTCGTACTTGGTGAGATATACTCGATTTGGCCCATATTCGGAGCCCAATTGAGGCACTTGTCCCGGCTGGTCTATTGCACAGGTCGCTAAACCAACAATGGCATTTGGACGCGAGATTGAATCATCAATCCGAAAAAGAGACCAATCAGACCCTTTTATGACAGATTGTCCGATATCTGGCCAGAAATATGCAGGAGATGGTTCGTCTTTTGGACTAGAGCTAACGTTAGGCATCAGCGAAGATAAGGATGGACGGTCCTCTGGTTTTATCCAGTTATCGACTACCAAAGCTGACTCAACATCATCATCAAAGGACTTTTCATCCACAAGAGTATTGGCCGAGTTGAGCGAGTAAGATGTTTCTGGGTCTCCATTTTGTCTCTCGCCTTGGCTACTGGAATCTCTATTTTCTGGCGGATGAGCGGTGGTGAGTGCGTGGAGCTTTCCATCTATTTCAATGACACCACCCACTGTAGACATCCATTGTCGTCCCTTGCCATCATTGACTTGCATCAAAAGTCCACAGAGTGTCCATTCCGCTAATGATATATCGCCCTGGTAGACCTCGTCTGCGGCAGACGTTTTGACCAAGGCCCTATCATAGCACAGCTGGAGTGGCTTATATTTCTCACGGATAGATCGCTGGGAGAGAATCGCATGGAAGGCTATAATCTCCACTTCGCTTCGTAGTCCTTTGATGCATATATAAGGCTTTTCTCCAGTGGAACTAGGTCTGGTAGGAGAAACGGAATTGACAATTGCGACGAGGGTAATGCAAAGATTCCGAGGCGGCAGACCGTGAAACCAATCTGCGTTATGAATATTCCAGAATTTCATGAATTCCTGAAGCTTATTTTCGTGCTGCTCCTGAAAGGTAGCATTCTCATCGGCAACGAGCTTTAGTGTGGACGTGAATCTTAGTGTTTTTAGCTGCTCTCTTTTGCGCTGTTTTACGGTAACATTTATCGAAGGCGTCTGGAAACTGGCGTCATTCTGGCCGTCTTTAGCAGTTGCAGCCCTTAAAGATGGCTTTTGAGATGATCCATGCTCATTCACTGACTGCTTTCCCTTCGCCAGTGGCATACGGAACTTCCATGTCGCAGGTAAGGATGGAATGCCCTTGTCAATAGGATTGTATTGAGGTTTCTTGGGTGGCTGGACGGATGGTACTGTTTCCGTATCGATGGCATTATCGGCGCTTATCCGCAGAGCTTCGCGACTTGGGGCCATTAACATAGTAGCCATCTTGAATAGGTGGGCGACACATGTGAAAGGTCTGCATCAACCGGCCGTCAAATCCTGAGTCTGTTGGACATCGTGCGGCTGAAACGAACGCCACCAAATCTCAGGCAACGCAGCCTTACCCAGGGAAAACATAGCTCACGAAGCTGCAGATCTACATCTCCACAGGACGAGAACTGTGCCGGATTTTCGAGTGCTAAGAAAATATGTCGCTGAATACTGCCGCTCAGCCTTCTGTCAACGTCGACCTACTTCGGACACCGTTCTCCGAGTCTCTAGATGACAAGACCAAGTCAACCGTTGCGAATGCTATATGGGGATTTGATTTGGAAGACTCGGGCAGATTGATACGCCTGGCCTATTATTTCGATTACTATATTGACGAAACGACGTCGACGGTAGTGAGAACTGCTAAACGCGACGCGGTTAAAACTCCGATCCGAAGTCACGCAGAACTAGTGCGCTTCATCCATCTCCTCAAGCAGCATCCAGCCAAGACGCGCAAAGACACAAAGCTAGCATGGCAAGCATCTAATGCAAGCTCAACGCTAAATCTCGATGCGGCACTTGATCTCGCCGTCAGAGTAATGTTCATGACAAGCTGTAGGTCGCCAACAGCCTATAATATTATTACTACCGGTCAAGTTTTCCGCCCAATATGGAAGGAGAAAGAATCTCTTGAGGACTTTATGGGAAGAATTTTTCCTCGATATGAACTCGATGAAGGTAGCAAAAGTGACACTATTAGAGCACAGAAGCTCAAAGCATATTATCTAAACGACTATGCGAACATTCGCATAAATTGGACAAATAACTTGCCGGACCATCTAGCACTACAAATAACGGGTCAACGGAAATCACTTTGCGTGTTCCGTCATTCTGGATTCCTGGAGATGTCTTCTCGCGCGCTGGCCGAAGAGGATATAGGAATACCCATGGCTCAAAGCCTAAGCTTGTAAGAGCTAACCAAATGATTAATATATCCCGTGCTTATGCTTTTACAGAGGGTGTCTCCCACCTGACTTGGTTAGTGAGACCCTGCGAACCATCAATCTGCTCTTTCCAGAGAATGATGAGAGGTCCCGCCTGCTACTGAGCAAAGAGGTTCAGGAAAAGCATCTTGATCCACGTCTGTTAGGTCCCTTTCAGCTTTTCCATGGATACCACGAGAACCCTAGAAATATAATGCTACCGGCTGATATAAAAGGTCTATTCGAGAATTATCCTTACTGGGGCGAACGCTTATATCGTCTTTGGAAAGAGGCAGACGATCCTACTCCAATGACAAAGGTTGAGATATGGTCTGAAAGCAGGAAGTCACCAAGGTTCGTTTACTGGGCTGGGTTTATCGCATTGTCCTTCGCTCTGTTCTTTGGGATTGTTGCATCAGTGCTTGGTGCCGCTCAAGTTTGGATATCCTATTGCAGCTGGAAAGGACCCACGAAAGCCGGCTGCGGAGGGCGTAGCTGATTACAGACACAGTCTAGTCTAGTATAATATATTTTAGAAGGGAAATTATTTGAATAGACATGACTAGTTTACTTTGTTTTACCGGCAAATAGATTAGAACAATGTATTAAAAGTTGAGATGCAGCTTATTAAATATCAGACATTGTCTAGATTCTCAAGTTTAAATACTTGTACTTTTATTTATTAAATGGTATCTTGTCAATAGCTAATGGGGTTAAAGTTTTGTATTTACAGCATCGCTATCTGTCAAACGTTGAGGTAACTGTCAAGTACCACCTTATGACTCACACCCTGTTTCTTGCCATCTTATGTCTTACTATCTATTTTCTATTACCTATTCATTACCTATCACCGACTGAGTGGCAATACCGACCTTGTGGCGATTGAGTAACAGTTACCAAATCGTCGTCAGCGTCGTCGTCAGTCTTTTGCCCCTACCTCATGTATATAGAGAGCTTCTAGAGCCAGCTTCAATCGACAGAGTTCTCACGAGTGGCTTGTCCGTCCGACACTATCCTTAGGCCCAAAATAATATCCCACCTTAATTTCCCGAGCCAGTGACTTTATACTTATGTTCTTTCTAGCATCTTCTACTGTCCCCCCGGCTTCTCTTCAGCTAATCTAGAGCTCTATATCCTCTAAGCTGTCTAAATTATATAAGTCAAGCTGCCTACCTCCCCTATCTCCTATAACCTATCCCTTGCATTAATGGGTGCCAATAAAGTGTGGCCCGTGCGCGGGGTAAGGGCTTACCTTAGCAAGTTCAGACCATAGAATCAATTAGCGGACATACGTATATCCGCAGGCGGATATCGCTAACCATTTTTGTTAAAAAGTTAATTCTATAGTCTAAGGGACTTTCCTAAACTTATTAAGCGACGCGACAAACGTTAGAAAAGTGCCTTAAACATAATTCTGGTTATCTTAGTAAGCGACTTAGACGGCAAACAAGATAAGTCTCGCTAGTACTTAATTAGTATAGCTTTATATAAAACCCCTACTAGCTTTATTAAACCCCTGCTAGCGTTATATAACCCCTATACTTAAAAGCGCGGTCTCGTTTACTATCTAAGGGCCTTTAGTGCGAAAATATAAAGGTCTACTTATTAATTAAACGCGACACTGCTAAAGAGCGATATATCTCTACTAGTTAACCAGTTAACCACTTTAAAAGGTAATTAATTATATTTTAAGGGTCACTTTATTTATCTATATACTTATTTATGCATTTTAGCTAATATAAAGTTTTAAAATTATAGGTCGAAATTTTTTTGTAAGTCTTATTAGGTCTACTTATAAATCCTCTCTAAATACCTTAAAGCAAGCGGTATTACCAACAGCAACGTAGCAACTTGCGCTATTTAACTCCTCCTAAGGCCCAGTTATATACTACCTAAATAAAATATATACTAACCTTAACTATCCTATAGCTCCGGAGGCTTATATTAGATAGTTCCAAACCCTAGAATATAAAGTATTAAATAAAAATACTTACTTATACTATATACCAACTCCTTAGGGGAAAGAATCCCCATACTTAATAGGTTAGGGCGCTTTGCTAACTAGTTTATAAAATAGGAGACACTATACTTATTACAAAAACTAGCTTTAGTAAAAGTATTATATTTTATACTTTCTTAGTCTTAACTAGCCAGATTATAATATAGCTTATTTTATTAAGTAAGCTAGGGGGGGAATAGGTTAAGTTAATTTGTTAATACCCTGGTACAAACCTATATTTAATATTAGCGGATATAAAATTCCAGAACCCTTAACTACTTAAGGATATTAAGAATAGTATATATACCTATATACTACTTAGGCTAGAGTAAGCTATATCTTCTAAAATTTAAAAGATCCTATAGGATCTATCCTTCTAGTATTAAGTTGGACTAGTAGCTATTAATAAGTGTTATATACTCTACTAGTAAAAGGAGTTTCGAAGCAACTTTATCTTAATCTATAAGCTACGCCGGTCTCTCCTATTAAGTGTTATTTTCTTTAGCTGCTTTATAACTATAGACATTAAAACAGAGCAAGTAGTAAAAAAAAATAGTAGGTTTTGGCTAGAGGGAACTAAACTAGGTATATTAGAGATTATTTATACATCTATTAACTAACTAGATATCTTAATTTATATATTTCCGATACTAAAAGGAAAGATAAACTGCTATAAGCAGTTATACTTCTTACTTAACTAAGCAGTTAAGTCTTTAGGTAGTAGCTTAACCCCTTAAAAAATCCTAAAAAAATTATATTTCTTAACGGTAGAAGACGTATTATAGTAGTCTCTTAGTACTTTAAGGAGTCTCTTATCTAAAAGGGCTACTTAGCACATCTTATAAATTAGATAGTTAGGATATATATATCGTATATAGCGAAGTATAATTAGGATAGAATATAGAATATTTTCTATAGTAAGCAGTTAAATATTTAGATTATAATAGCTACAACTGCTCTTAGAATGGGCATAGATATCCTAGATATTTATATAGTTATCTAATAGAATTTCCTAATTATAGATAATATTGGAGATCTATAGCAGAGGTTTAGTTATATAGTAAGGGGTTATAATAAAACCGAAGTAGCTATATTCTTTATGCCGTATTAGGTATTTAATTAGTTAGGATATTAAAAGGAGTTAACTTAAGAAGAAGTTACCGGTTAAATAATGTCTAAGCTAAAACATAGACGTAATATACTCTTACATAATCGCTAGGTAAGTTAGTTATAGCAATTATTTTTTTAGGGGAGTAGTCGCAAGTCTAATTTAGATTATAATAGCAACTTATTAAACTAGTACCCTTATTTAAACTAAGAACTTAACGGTATAACCACTAACTAGTTAACTAATAAAAATAAAGTTTATCCCTAAATAAAGCAGGAGATTAAAAGTAGGGACTCTATAAGCAACTATTAGAGGGCTATACTAAACAGCGACTACCACTGTAAATACCCACTTAAGTTTCTCTAAAAGGATAAATATAATCCTAAAACGTAAACTCTAAAGGCACTATAGAAGAGTTATTATAATAGTATAAGTTATAACCCTAATTTTTTTATTATAACCACTACGCCGACTACTTCTATCTCCCTTTAAAAACCAACCTTAGGCTTAAAGTAAGGTATTACTCTCTAATAGCTAGCTAAGTAGTATTAAGTATAAGCGAATAAGTTAGTCCTAATAAAAGAGAGATTTACTCTAATACCTTCTTTATATTTCTTACCTAGTCACTACTAGTAGGTAATTATACGCGCCTTTAATAAGGTTACTTTAGCTGCTAAGTTTCCAATATAAACTATAGAAGATTTTTATAAGCATTTCCCATTAAATAAGTAGAAGTATACTATAGCTTAAAAAGAGTAGCTAGTTTAGTTCCTTTACTAGAATGTAGATAGTATACTAGCTAAATAGTTAGAGTTTAAGAAATCTAAGAAACTAGTATCTAGTACTAATAACTTATTACCTAGGGCTAGTAGCGCTAGTAATAGTAAGCTTATAGCCAACGAATAAAGGGTATAGGTTATAAAAAGACAAACTAAGATTAATAATAAGACTGCTTTACTAGTTATATTATAGTAGAAAAAGCTTATAAAGAACTATATACGCTTATTTAGCTTAGTACTAAAATTCCCCTTCTTAACGGTAGTGCTATCTTTAGCTAGAGGAGTTACTCTATCTCCCCTTAACTAGTATAGTATACCATCCCCTCTACTATAGTATAACTAGTTGCTAGGATAAGGTTATAATAGTTTATACCAGTTATAGCAGTAAGAAATTAAATATAAACAGTTATAGGAACTAAAATTATAAAGTAGTAAAAGTATAGTACCGGAGACTAAACTACTAGTACTAGAGACTTAACTAATAGTGCTAGAGACTTAACTGGTAGACTTATAAACTACTTCGCTAACTAATAGTATAGAGCCTAGCCTAGAACCACCTATAGCTCCTAGTAGTAAAACCCATAGAGGTAAAAAAAAGAAGGGTAAAAACTATAGATTCTACTGCTAATAAGATATAGCGGGGTTTAGAGGGTATAGCTTCTATCTTATATAGGCAGTTAATATTAGTACCTATTAGTAAGAATATTAACAGCCTAGTATTAAAAAACTATAGTAAAGAGATAAGAAATAATAGGCGGGATAGGCGTAAGCGGTTATTAATACTAAAAGCTATATATTTAGAAATGTGGGAGGTATAAATAAGACGGGCTTAGTATTTCTAGATAGTTTAGCTTTATTATATACTAAAAAGGTATAAGTAATTAATCTCTAAGTAAACTTTTATATTAAATTAAACTAAAAAGTAGTTAAGGAATTAATTGGCCTATTTATTTAACTATTCTAAAGGCTATAAGTTACCACTTATTTATCCTAAAAAAAGAACTATAAACTTATCTGTCAAACTATCTACTAAACTATAATCCACTAGTTATATACATAATTCCTAAATAGCTTATAAAATATGCTCCTTATTATTATATACGTTTATAAATATAGGCCTAGGCTAATAGGTTAATTAGGGAGAAGCCCAAGCAGTTAATAATAGAGGATCTTAAGTAGCCCAATTATAAGGAGTAAACCGCTAGGAGAGAGGCCGGTAAGTTAAAGTAAAAGAAGTCTAAGGGGTTAAAGCTAAAGGAGTAAAGCGTTGAGAGGATGTCTAAGGAGTTAAGTAAGAATTTATAGATATATGCGAGAGCGGCTAAATTAAGGAGTTAGGAGGAGCTAGTCAATTTACTAGCAGAGGTACACTATTATACTACTTTATCCAGTTTAAAAACTAAGCTACCTATTTCTTAGAGTTACTAGTAAACTGGCCGACTAGTTAACTAAGACTTAAGATATTATAGAAGGAAATTAATAACGTGCATATTATGTTACTATATAGCGGCAACTCATTAGAGAATAGATTAAGTAGTTATACTTAATAGTTTAGTCAATTATAAGTATTAAGACTCGCTACTACTATATATTAAAGTAGAAGGAACGCTAAAGCAGTTAACCCGCATATAATGCCAATTACAATAGCACCTTAATAACTCGCTATATTAAGAAGATTAATCTAACGTTCCTCTATTAAATAGACTAGTAGTAGTTAAGTAGACGTGCTTAAGGCTACGCCATAAGATATTAGAGCACCACAACTACAACTAGTTAATATTAGAGTATTCTTACTAGTTAATATTTAACCTACGGAGAAGGTATATAGCTATTATTACCTCTCCCTAAAAGGCGTGGGCTCCTTATTATCCAACAGCTTAATAGAGTTAAACTACTATAACTCCTATAAGGCATACAGACGTTATTATCTCTTTCTAAAAAGTGGGGACTGCTTATTATCTAACTGCTACAACTACCACGACTACTAAGACTGCTAAGACTGCTCCTAGCCGGTATTACCCTTATCCTTATTACTACTAATTATAATTAATTTACCGGTATCCTTACTACTCTTATTACTACTAATTTAAATTAGCCTACTTAAGAGGCTAAAGTAAATAGTATATAACTGAAGAGGTTAATAGCGGTTAACTAGGTCGCGGTTTATATCCCAGGTTAACTGCTAGCCTACTTAACCCCTATAAGTAACTGCTACCCACCTATCCATAGCAACAGTATTAAAGGGGCCTATTAACCAGTCCTTAATATTATTTAGAGTTACTATATCTACGCCTTTAGGTAGAGTTTAGTCGCGGAGCCTATTGGGGTAGAGGTAAAGTAATAGTTGTTAAATCTATAACTTTAGGAACCTAGTAATATATATCTTAAACGGGTCAAGACAAAGAATATTAAAAAAGTTAATATTAAGGAAAGAGGAGTTAAGACGGCCAGCAAGGCTATTAGGATTATAAATACTAACTATAATAAGTAATCTACTATAAGCAGTCAGTAAAACGGTTTTCTTAAGATAATAATATAAGAGATATTAGGTATAAACTATACAGTAACTTAAAGGGGTAGACTATAAGGAGTAAGTAGTTAGTAAGTAGTTATTAACTATAATAAATAAGGCAAAGAGAGTAGAAATAAGGGTAGTCTTTAACTAGTAGTTATAAAAGAAGTAGTCAATAATAAGCTAAATAAGTAGTTGGGGGGGTAGTAAGTAATAAGCTAAATAGGTAGTTAAGGGGTTAAGGGGGTAAAGTACAGCAGTTAAGTTAAGTAAAGTTAAAGTAAAGTAGTTAATAACCTCTATCTTTAGTATTAAATATATTATTAATTGCCTCTATATAATCTCTAAGTACCAATAGCTTAATAGTAATAGTAGATTACTCCTTATCTTTAGACGAAATAGAAATAATCTTATTAGGTATAATAACATTTTTGTTACGGCACTGACCTAACGCATACTATTTTATACTGTCTTATACTATTTCCTACTATTAGCTAGCCCACCACTAGCGACTTAGCGGCCGGCCCTACTATTTATATATAATACCCCCTTTCCACCTTCTTCCCCTCTTTATACCATAACGTAGTTATTTAGTCTACTTTATTACAGTACTATAATAAAGGGTTATTACCCCTAATCTAGTATAGAGCTACCAGAACCTATTAATAAGAAACTGCTATATAAAAAACGCCTTAAGATACTACTTACTAACCAGCATACAGACTATATAAAAAATCTACTTAACTACTATAAGGGAGAAATGGCCTAGGCTTAAGCAAAGTAGGCCTACTTTGCTAACTACTATAGAACGCCACCACCGGAGATACGTGTTAACGACTAGGTATAGCTAAATATACGCAATATCTCTACGTAGAGGCCTATAAAGTCACTTAATTATAAGAACCTCGGCCCCTATCTAATTAAACAAGTTATTAATAGGGGAGCCGTATATAAGCTAGAACTCCTACCTACCCTAGCTACCCACGGGATATAGCCTATATTTCACCTATAGCTACTACACCTCTATTAGCCTAACCCCTTACTAGGGTAGATATAGCCTAAACCCCTACCAGTACTAATCCGAGACAAGAATGAAGACGAGAACCACGAGGAGTAGACTATTAAACGAATTATTAACTCTAAATACTTTGGCAAAGGCAGAGGATAACAGCTCTACTACAGAGCTATATATACAGGATTCGCTATAAATCAGCCGGAATGGCAACTATAGGAAGACTTTAAAAATACAAAGGATTTAATTAGCGACTTTTACTACGCGAACCCATAGAAACTGGGCTTAAGCAGAGATTTTATACCTAATCCTCTATAGGAGCCTTTATAGAGTTAAACCGTTATATATTACCACGTAAGGGCAAATTGCCGTTAGATTACGGTAAAGTGCAATTACGTGACCGGAATATCGTTAAGATATCTAGGAACTTTAACCGGCGGTTAAAGTTGTCTAATTGGTCGGATTCTTAGATGCTAAGCCTTATTATATAACGTTGTTTTAAACCTTTAGCGATACCCTCCTTTCTTCTTTTCTATACCTTAAGTATCCCTTCTATATATATATAGTAACCATAGCGTCGCCGGAGCTCCGCCTCTATAAGAGGGGGGGTAGTATTACGGAACCCCACCGCAGGGGCCTCTATAGGAGAGCCCCGTGCTCTCGCGTATACCTTACGTATAGCTTATGTCAGCTACGCGTAGGTATATTACCTCCTTATGCCCTCGACCCTTACAATCGATCGCGTAACGTCTTATAGACTCCTTAAATACATACGCTCTATAGCCACTGCCTACATTCCGTAACAACTACACATGCAACCTTACTAAAAGGTAGCGCCGTATTTTAAAACTTACGCATACCTATCTTACTATTAAAAAAATTAATTTTCTAACTTTTAAGACCCAATTCCTACTGCCTAGCGAGCTAGAGGTGGATTTATTTGCCGTTTTACCCCCTTTTCTAAAGAGAAAATTCTTCTAAGGGGTGGTCCTAGCTTATAGGCGAGGCAGGGGTAGGAATACTAAAACTATAAAACATAGGCTTTTTCTAGGTTTTTCTTTTATAGAAAGTAAAAGCCTAATAAGATAGGGGGTGTAAGTACTTTTCTATATCTCCTTTAGTCAGATTTTCTTTAAGTAAGAGGAGGATTGCCTTTAGGGCTTTTCTGCTAGCAACAGCCTAACAAGTCCTTTTTTTAGTAGTTTTTTCTACTTCTAATAAATAAAAAAAATAACTATACTAGTCTTTTTTAGCTAGTTTTTCTACTACCTTTTAGCCTAATCTCCCTAGAAATCTTCTAGTAAGATTAGTAAGGAGAAATGGTATAAAAGGACAGTAAAAACTAGTAAGGCTTTTTACCTAGTTTTTTACCTCTAGGACTAGGAGATAAGAGACCTAAGGAGGTTATTATCTACTGTAAAAACTAGGAAACCCCCTAAACTTTAAAAGTATATATAAAAATCCTATAAGATACAAAATGCCAAGGCCTAGTAGGCCTAAAAAGAAACCTTCTATAGAAATAAGTGATAATAAGTCTATATCTATATTCACTTTTTCTACCCCTTCTCCTTCTCCTAGCCTATTTGGGGCAGGAGAAAAAAGAGGACATCCCCAGTCTTCTACTGAAAAAGAAATAAAAAAACCCGCAAAAAAAAAACTAAACTAATAACTTTTATAGCTGGTATACCTAGTATATCTTTCTCTCCCCTTTCTCCAGAATAACACCAATAAAAGGCTCTAGATAGCCTAACCCAGGCCTATAAAGGGCTAGAAGAAAAAGAAGAAGATAAAAAGGAATAAGTTAAACAGCTAGAGGACTATACACGTAGTATTCTAGTAGGAGAAAATCTCTTTATAAAAGGAAAAGAAAGACAAAAGATGTCCTAAAAGGACTAGTCGAAGAAGTAAGAGCTCTTTATAAGGAGGTAGCCCCTACTAAAAGAACCTACGCAGAGAGACTAAAGAAGGACCTCCCTTCTTCGTCCTCTCTACCCTCCTTACCACTACTACCTCCTACCCCTTCTACTTCTACTTCTACTAGAAGTAAAAAAAAGCAGCTATAAGAAAGGAAGCTAGTCCTAATTATAGACCAAAAGGACTAACCTTTAGATACCTTCTCTATACGAAATAAAGTTAATTAACTATTTATATTAAAACTATAAGTAGAAAAGCTAGTTCTAGCGTCTATAGTTAGAACTGAAGAAAAATAAAATATTCTCCTTATAACTACAGAAGATTTTAGACGCTAAGCAGGCTAATAGAATGATATATATAATGCTCTATAAGGAAGAATCTTAGGGGCTCGAAGGCCCCGAGAAGATATCTACACGATAGCCTGCGCGCTATTACGTGACACGTCGCTAAGCTTAAAGAGACTACCTAAGTACCCCCCCCCCCTATTAACAGAAGAGTATAATGCAGATTTCCTAATTAAATATAAGGAAATCTAATATAAATGCTTTACTTTTTAAAGAGAATAAAAGCTAGAACTATGGGTTTAAATTATAGCCGATAGGGTTCCTACCCTACCTTTCCTAGGAGAAGGAGGCTCTAAGCTTCTAAAAGAAGAAATTAAGACCTTTAATCCTATAGGGATATAAGGACTACCTAAATGGATCTTATCTAGTATAAAAAGATATAATCTATAGACCAGATTTAGCTTTATAGTTTTTACTATAGAAAATAAGGAAAAAAGATAAGAGATCCTTAAGTAAAAAGATATTTCAATTACAGGTATAGCTACTAAGGTAGTAAAATACCTTAAAGTCTCTCCTACTACGCAGTATACTAGCTATTAAAAATTTAGCTATATAGGAGACAGATGCTCTATAAGGGCCTATAGATATTATGCGGCTGCATATCTATTTAAAGACCACGCCTACTCTACCTGTATAATAATAGGCAAGCCTTATAAGCATACTACCCCTTTTTATATTAATTGTAAAGAAAAACACTTTGCTAATAGTAAAGACTGCGAGACTCTTAAAGCAGCTAAACTAGTATATAGTACTAGCGAAGAAGATTCTATAGAAGAATAAAATTAATAAGGCTCTAGAAGGAGGCAACTCCTACTAGGATCTTAAAAAGATATTAGAGAGCAAAAGGACAGAAATAAATTATAAAAGGACAAGGATAGGTGTTAGAATTTCTTATAGTTTTTCCTACCGTTTTCTCATTCTCTAGTAGTTATAGTAACTTAGTTTACTAAGGAACTATAAACTTCTAGTAAGGGGTTTATAAACTACTAGGACATAGCTACTAGTATATATTAAGCTGTTTAGAAAGGATTTATGTATATAGAACTATAGCACCATAGCCTAAGGCTGTATGCGTAGTATTGTACGTAGTATAATACAACGGATAAAAAAATATATATATATATAAAATACCTATTTTACTATAGTAACTAAGACGCCTTAATATAGAACTATATTATAGTGACCGAAACGCCTTAATATATAACTATATTGCATTAACTAAGACGTCCTAATGTAGGACTATACTATAGTAACTAAGACGTCTTAATATAGGAATAGAGCCCGTTTAGGTGTTATAAATTTAGAGCAATATTACGCGACCGTCTAGAAGTACCGATCTAACACAAATTATATACCTTTTCGCCCAAAATCGCGTGCGAAAGTACTTAGGCGGTCGCTACGCGACCTCGGGCGCGTTATTAGTAGGGGTGGCCCTAACCTTGTATTAACCTAGGTCGTAACCGCGCCAAATCAGCCCCCCCCCTAATATATGATAGATATCTAGAAAATAGCAATCTAGAATCTAGCTACGGCTTTAGCCTATAGTTATTAAATATGCTATAGGCCTAATACTATATTAATTAACTATAGAAATTGTTAAGGACTTGTATAAAAATCACCTTAATAACTTTATAGCGAATCTAAGCAATAATGTAAAAGAGAGTTTTTTTATAAGCCTTAGCGATAATAAAACTAACGCGATTACTAATTTAGGCTATTTATTGGTAAGCCGGGCTATATTATCTGATCTACTAAGTTTATCTTAAAGGGAGAGCTCTAAAGTAGGCTAAACTAGTTTACTAAGTCTATCCTAAATAAAGAGCTTTAGAGTAGGCTAGACTAGTCCACTAAGTCTATCTTAAAGGAAGAGCTTTAGAGTAAGCTAGAAAATCTAGGGCCCTACTATTACTATAATATTTACTAATTTAACTTGTAAAACTAGCTAAGTTATTACGGACCTTATATTGGTAGTAGTATAACTACTAAAAAGAGATATAAATAGGTTAGTTAAGATAGTATAGGAGGCGCTAGAACCGATTAAGCTATAGAACAAGGGGTAGCTAAGTTACGTAGCTAGTTACGTTATAAGTTTAGAATGTGGAAATGTAGGAATATAGAAATGTAGGACATACTAATATACTAACGTACCAATATACTTAGTACATTTCTTAGGTATAGTATTGTGTATTTAAAGGACTACAGTCCCTACCTAGATAGTTCTCTTCTTTATAGTAAATCTTAGAATATAATTAGAGTTAATTTATTAGGCAACTACTTTACTAATTATTATTATATTACTAACTTCTTATTTACCTATATACCTATTACAGCTTATATAAATACTTCTAAACTAAAGCTTATAAAATGCTGTATTACGAAGATACTAAGTTAAAAAGAAGGGAAAAAAGGGGTCGCTAGGACCGATGTAAATAAATATATAGGGTGAGCTGCCAAGGCGCTAGCTCTAGGTGAGCTAATTATAGGTTAGTAGAATATAGCAGAATTTGGCAGGTAACGTGCAATAGCGCCATTATATCACCTCCCTCTTTAAAAGAAAGCCTACCCTTAGGCTTAGTTAAAAATAGGGTAGTACTAGGCTTATAAACGCAGGATTATAAAATATAAGATAAGGAGATAAAGGGGACACGAGTGCGTCTAGACTAAGTATAAAAGGCAATTATAGGCTAAATAGAAGCACTAGGCTAGAAAGAGTAGCTACTAAAAGTCTTAGCACAGATCTAACTAATTAGATAACTTTAACCGGCGGTTAAAGTTCCTAGATATCTGAAATTTTACGATACTAGCAGAAAACGGTAGAATATGGCAGAAAACGGTAGATAGCTATATTAGGGCTTTAGGGCGTTTTTGTTCCTATATTCTTCTAGTAACTTATTATTTTTATTATACTAGTATTCCATTTACTTATCTAGGTACTTTAGGGGTCTAGGTATATTAGGGTATTAGTTATAAAACTCTTTAAGCTTTTAGGGGCAGCCTATAAAGTTCTACGTAAGGTACTAGGTTAAGTCTGGATTATAGCCCTTCTATTAGATACGGTATTTTAGTATTCTCTATACTATCTTATAGGCCAGTATTTTGTTAACTTCCTATTTATTATTACCGTTTACTTAAACTGGTAGGGGAGGCTTGTTCTTTTATCTAGGTAATAGGTTATTTATAGCTTTCTATAACTTATCTAGTAAGAAGATAGGGTAAACCCTAATTAAATTTAGGAGCTTTACCTTATACGAGTTACCTATCTTCTTAAAAACCTTATACGGTCCTACTATTTAGTAGTCTAGCTTATAGCTAGGTTGTTTAGTTTTTTAATTCCTTATTATAACCTAGACTATATTACTAGGGGCAAAGTTAGGCTCTTAACAGTGTTTATTTGCCTGTTATTTTATTAACCTTTAAGCTTTTTCTAGGTTCTTATAGGCTACTATCTAGGCTTCCTCTAAGCGTTTGGCGTACTGTTAGGCCTTAATATAGAATAGCTTCTCTTATATAGTCTAGGGTTCTTCTAGCCTTTTTTAGTTAAAGCTTATGTAGGGTAAGTATCCTATTTTTAGCTAAATTAGGGCACACCCTATAGAGTTATAAGGTAGGGTTGCTTGGGCGTAGTCTGTTAAGGGTAGTAGTTTAAACCAGTTATTTTAAAAATAGTTAATAAAGGGCCTAAGCCTCTAGTCTAAGTATTAATTTATAATCTCCGTCTAACTATCTATTTAGTGGTAGTAAGCCGTAAAAAGCTTTAGCTTAATGCCTAGGATTTAGGTAAACTTATTCTAAAAGGCCGATATAAACTATAGACTATAATTAGATATAATAGTATCTAGTAGTCTGTAAATTTAGTAGACGTAATAGATATATAGCTAGGCTGCCTTTTTAGTATTAATGTTTTTATAATAGGGAATTAAGAACGGGCGTTTACTAAAGCGGTTAACTATAACTATAACTATATTATATCCGTTATGGTCCTTAGG
>Ga0307515_10003778_pt1 | contig 31733 bp, 44 predicted proteins | sample 17_EM_MG_FD_194513 | JGI IMG/M metagenome (GOLD analysis project Ga0307515, IMG submission 194513) | Populus trichocarpa ectomycorrhiza microbial communities from riparian zone in the Pacific Northwest, United States - 17_EM | ecosystem: Host-associated > Plants > Roots > Unclassified | place...
CGAGGGACACACACAGCGCCAACCACATGGGCACGAACACGCATTTCCAAAACGCACGCACGGCGCGACACCGCCATAGCACCGTGCAGCCGCACCCCGTACCCGTTTGCCGGGTTCCCGCCTTCCAGGTTATTCCCAAAAGACATACTTACTCAAAGAGACGAAAAAACAAAAAAGACAAAGGTACGAGTCACCCGGCGGTCAACGTTATGCACAGTATGTTAGACTTTTTAACCTTCAAAGTTTTATGAAATCACAGACACTCGCTGAAGGATATACATACCCCCTCCCCCTCCCACATCTTCGCAGAGAACTTCCCGAAAAGAAGAAGCGCACGTCACGCAAATTTGCGCCCCCACCCACCTCCCTCCTTCCACCTATGGACATTTTTTCGATCTCAGTTCCCTTCCCCCTTTGGGGTGCACCACCCCAGAAAGTTAAACCCAAAACTGGTTCGCCGTTTTTATTTTTTTCATCATCATGATCCACAGATACGGCTCGAGGCGGAGGGAACCAAAGGGTTCAGGAACCCGGGGAAGCAAGCTAAGAAGACAGAAGGGGATACACGCGTCAAGTCAAATGGGGAGGAAAGCACATTTCATACGAGGTGTATATTGTATATATCTCGGTGGACGGAGGAAAGGCCATGCCATAGCATATAGACAGGAACACAAGAGATTTGCAAACGATAAGGACTACAGTCGAATCGAAGAGATGAGGGGGAGAGGGGGAGGACTTGTCAAGAGAGGTAAGGGGGCGAGAGTTACAAAACCAACTTTGCCGTTTGAAGAATCAAGAAACGAGGGAATTTGACGAGACGAACCGAAAACAGAAGCGAGGGGGGGTGAGTAAGGACACAGGAGAGCCGAGTATTCCAAGAATCATACAACCGTTCATCAGAATGCGAAAATACAAGGAGATCGCGGGCGGATACGCCGAGTATCTCGCGACTTGCAGGAGAAACGAACAAGCGAGCTTTACGATCACCTCCTTTGGTAATGGGTGTTCTGGGGAACTGCTTGCGCCCACTGTTGTCCCCCTTGTTGTAACGAATTTTGGGGAGGACCCTGACCTCCTTGAGGCTGGGCGTACCCATAACCGGCGGGACCCATCATCGGCTGTCCAGTGTAAAGGTCTGTTTGAGGCTGGCCGGGATACGGGGGTGGATGACCATAGGTGTTCTGCGGTGCTTGATGTGTCTGGTGGGGGTGAGCGTGAGATTGCGGAGGCGACCCGCCCATAGTCATCTGAGGTGGCGCGCCAGTCCTCTGTCCGGATATATTCATCGAAGGGGGAGCGGGTGCTGGGATGGGTGCGTTGGGCGAGTGCGGGGACTGAGAAGGAGCGGCACGGTTGTTCGCTGTGGAATTATTGTTGGAGGGAGGGTTCGTTGAATGAGCCGTGCCCGAACCTCGTCGAATACGTTTGCTGGCCCTGTCCGAGTCATCACGTTCAGCTTCCTCATCTTTCTGAACGCCAGATCCAATAGTGAGACCACCGCTGACGTTCGTTTGGGCAGAGGTCGCCATTGGCTGCGGACCTGGGGCACCTGACCGGCCGATGTTTGAGCCGACTGGCATCTGAGACGGCAGCTGACCGTGGGGCGCATTGAGACAAGCCTGGATGAGGTTCTTTCCCTCTGGCTGGGTGACGAGCGGTTGAAGCTTTGCGGTCGTAAAAGTATACACCAATCCGGTCTCGGACACGACGAGTAGTAGTACTTGAGTTCCAGTCAACGTCGAAAGCTCATAAGCCTAATAAAGCCGCACCCCGAGGTGCATCAGCATCACACATAACAGATGCAGAAACACTCGAGCGGACCTTCTTCATGATACCGGCCTTGCGCTTGGAGAAGGTGATGTGTCTCCTCGACTTGTCCTGAATAAATTCAATCTTGATTTTCCTACGACCGGCCTTCTTATCCTTCTGTCGACCCTCTTCCTCTTCCTCGTCGTCGCCGCCGCTGTCGACGGCATCGTTGTCTTGGATGAAGGCGTTGTCGCCGACGGGAGGGAGGCCGTCGTTCCTGGGGTCGGGACGCGGACGCTTATTTTGTCCAGAAGAGGATGTGACGGGATCCGGCATGTTGTTATGGAGGACGAGAAAGGCAAGTCGAACAAAGTGTCCAAAGAAAGACGTTCGACGCGCGGACTGTCACCGAAAAAAAAAGGGTGAAAGGAGGGGCGGGGCGTGCGTGGAATGAGCCGCTGTGACGAGGCGGAGAGAGACGGAGAGCGGGGGGAGGGAGAGGGAGGGAGAGAGGGAGAGGGCGGACGGGGGAGAGGGAGGCAGCGAGGGGGATGGGATGGCGTGGGCGAGCTTTCTGGAACGGGAAACTGTTCCTTGTTGGGAGACGACGACCAAGTTGGGCGAAAAAAAGAACAGGCGATCTATATAAGTAAGCAGCCATCTCTCAAATCACACCTCCTTTCGACCTTTTATGGAAAATCCCATCATTTTTCGTTCTCCGACTCAATTCGTTTTTAACCCACGAAGAAAATAAATATATTGTCCGTGATGTCCATTATGTGCTAACGTTGACCCAATTCTACCGTAACCTCTTCCGACTTTTTCTCGTCGGTATGCCCAACAATTCCCACTTTCGCCATCGACAGGATTCCAATCACAAACGCTGCAATGCACGGAGCAGGGGAGGGAGGCGACCGATGAGGATGAAAGGGAAAAAAGAAAAGGGAAGCATCAGTCATTTGCCAAATTTAGAATAACACATGCCATAATCTATCGTGGGCTTCTCAAGCTTTCCCCGTTCTGGACGAATGGGGTATTCGAGGGAACCGCCACGACAGGAGGGACAAAAGAGTGTAGAGTCCCAGAAAGGAAACAAAAACGTCAACTTACCCAAGATACCGAACGCGAAGGCTCCCCAATTCGCATCATGATACGCGAGCAGCTCTGCAGACTTTGGTGGCTCCGCCCCGTGCGCGTTCACATCGATGCCGAGCGCTCGAGATTCCCTTTCCAGAGTGTTATCGTAGACGATCGTTGTAATCGCCAACCCGAAAGAGGTCCCCAACTGTCCAAAACGAGTTAGCTCTCTTCTCCCGGCTCGTATTAGAGTGCAGGGCCTCCTCGGAATCAAACGAGGAATGTGATCAGCCAACGCCGGACGAACCGCGCAAGCGTTCGACCGATCGACATCAGCTCGTGTCCGGCACTCCCATCGGACAAAGAGGCCACCCGAGCGCCGTCACGACAAGGCAAGGAGACTAAACAGGAAGTGGGGCATTACCTGAGTCATAACGTTAAACAGCGCTCCTGCTACGCTCTGTTCATGCGGAAGCGCACACTTGGCGATGAACAGCGAGCCACTCGAAAACACGAAATCCGCCCCGAATACTACAATAACCGCACTGGGAAACCCATAGGTCCAATAGGACTGACCGTCCTTGACAAGGGAGAAGAATATGTTTCCAAACGCCGTCAGGAGGGTGCCGACACCTGTAGATAGTTAATGTCAATCTCCACTCTCAGAAGGCGGATGACTGTTGCTTACCGAGTATATACACGATTGGGACCCTTCCCACCAATAAGGCAATTAAGACATTGCATAGAATGCCTGTCACGAAGCTAGGTAATAATCGAACCATTGTAGGGACCGGGGAGAGACCAAGATAGCTCTGATAGAATAACTGTAGATACAAAGCTCGTCAGCACACCCATATTACAAGCACGCCCGGGTCACGGGTGTTCTCACCTGAACCTATAAACCCCACAATTCAATACGATATCCAGTTCAGTTGTTGAAAATTAAGGATAGGAGGGGGGGGGGACTCCACGCACCCAAAAATTGTTAGAAAGGAATGAACACCAAGTCCAGAATCCGACCATGAGAATCGCCAAGAACCGCCCATTTGCACGGAACCACAAGTCGCCAGGAATCAAAGGAGGAGATTTCCACCAGGCCTTCGACGATCTCTCCGGGGAGGCGTGAATCCTGGAGAGGTATGCGTTCCAACAGAAGAACATCACGCTCAAGATGACGCCGGCCACGAGACATCCGATGATGACTACAAATTAACGTCAGCCCCTCGAACTCGGAAATTCCCAAAAGCGTGCGGATCCGCTGACGAAGCGAAAGAACGTTGATACTCACAGGGGGTGCGCCAGCCTCGAGGGGCAATAGCCGCCTCGCTCAGCACGAATATGATGAGCGTGAGTCCGGCCGTAATCAACGCGGAACCAACCCAATCCACCCGCTTATCTTCCTCCTCGGACGGTTGGTCGGGTTCAACGGTGAGCATGCCTCCGACAGCAACCAATGCCGCAATTCCTGCCGAAAGGTAGAACACGGACCGCCAAGTTTGGCTGTGAAACAAGTCAAAGTCATCAGCAACCCCTCCATCACTACCGAGATCAACCGGCGCAGACTCACTCCGTCAGTTCCACCACAACGGCACCAATTGTCGTTCCAAATACGGAACCTGTATTCCCACGAAACGAGGTCAGGCCGCCGGTTCGGAATCAAAAATCCACATGGCTCAAATGCGCTCACCGATCGGCGCCCCTGCTCCGAAAGTGGCGAAAGCTATTGATCGGGCCTGAGAAGGCGGGAATGACGAAGCTAAAATCCCAATCTTTAGTGGTCCGGAAAAACAGGTCAGCCAACTCGAATTTCCCTGGAGATAAGGAGGGGATACGCACGGCTGCCGGGATGATTGCGGCTCCGCCAATTCCTTGGAGCGCACGCAGGACATCCATTGTGATGCTATCTGTGTGATGATGTAATATCAATGCGTGCTCTCAGAGAACAGGAACGCCGCATGTGCCGTACGGAGAGAAAACCTACTTTTCGCGAACGAACAGCCGATAGCGAACGCGGCGAGCCACACCGCCCCACCCACAAACGATTTCTTCCTCCCATAAATGTCGGCAAGTCTACCTAGCAGAAGGATCAGACATCCCTGACGCACGGGATAAAATCAGGATGAAGGACTTGGAGGTCAAAACGGCCGAGAGGAACACACCGCTGTGAGGGCGTACGCAGAGACAACCCATTGTAACTGATCATCGTCGATATCCAAATCGTGCGCTATTGTCGGAAGGGCGATGGAAACAGCAGTAGCGTTTGCGGTCTACGAACAGGGAAGAATCAATCACCGTACGGAGCACAACCGCTCCGCGGGGGACCGACCACTCACGTTAATGATCATAGCACCAGCGCACGAAAGCACCAGACACACACTCCTCAGCTTACTCCTGGTGCTCGGTAATGGAGCACCGGTAACGGTTGGACGGCTATACGTGCTCTCTGTCTTCTGCTCACCGCTCAACTTTGAAGGGTCATGTAGGGCCGGGAATTTATGGCCAAGTCCATGAATCGGTGAGTCTCCAACGGGCGAAATTGTGTCGGTAGAGTCCATTCGCATGTCAATGAAAGATTCCCGGACGTAATCCTTGTAGTACGAGTACGGATTTGGGTAAAACTTGTCCTCTGGCTGGTTAATGAGCGTTGCGAGAGTGACTTCTGGCCAGACTCCAGAATTGTACGGGTCGGTAGCTACAGAGCTCGATCGTGAGGGGGGTCGGATACGAGGGGGTCGTGGAGGTGGAAGGAGTGGATCGACCGTAAAAGTCGGGGGGAAAGGAGGCCGCGGACCCGTCATTGTGAAGTATTTGAGGGGGGGGGGAACTAAAGGAATAGCCGGACGGGGTGAATGGAAAGGGAGAATCGAAGGGTCGGTTAGCGTTGCTGCCGTATCTTCCCCCTTGGCTTCGGCTAGGGATCGCGGGGCGGGAGAGATTCGGAGGAGAAGGGTTGACGTGAGAAGTGGGGCAGGAACGCTCGGCTTTTGAAGTCCACGCTTGCATTCTCTCAGAAACCAATGATTGCCAACCGGTGACCACGGCCGGTGCTTGCCGTCTTTCTCGTCTCTTCACACCTCCTACCGTTTCACCGCTCCAGGGGCACGCATGGTGTAGTCCACACAGCTCACAGCCCCCGCCGAGTGTCCTCGAGGGAGAGATCTGCTTCTCCCCTTAATATCACTGATCCGCTGGGACGGCCAGAAGCGGATGTTTGACGCTCTGTTTCGGCCAATACAGTGCCGGGGCTCGAAAGCGCGAACGTGGCCCAGTACGTCAGAGATCTGCCAAGACCCGGAACCAAACCCCCTCAAGTTTCAAGCTCAGCGGTCCGCGTGCAGCCATGAACGAGGCCGACGTAGGCGATAAGAGGGCCAGGGAAGAGCCTATCCCCCCGCCGTCTGCTGGCAGGTAGGATTGAAGGTGGAAGCAGTGCGAAAAAGAAGTTGCCTCCCTCGGGCGTACAGCCACCGAAACTCTTTGCCGAGCATTAAGGTTACGTACTCCCCCCGCTCAATTAACGTTACTATCAAAGCTCTCGGCGAAGAAACAGTATGTGCGTGATGCATCATCGAGCAGCGGCCGGGCGAAAGGCTCTTCCACCGGATATGTAATGTGTAATGTGGACCTGGGAGGCGGGTAGGACCACGCGCCGACTCTCTGAGTTTCCAGGAATCCACATAATGGTCAGGTGCTCAGTGAGTCAGCAGCGAAGCATACGCCAAGTTTTTCTTCCCAACTCTACGCCTATACGTATATAATCGGACCGAAGCTTGGCGTACTATTGGCAGTGGGTGGGTGGGTGAAACGAAAACGCAGGAGCGAGCTGTGCGGGGCAGGGTGTACTGCCGGAAGTGCAGCACGTGACCCGCGCAAAGACAAGGTTCCCGACTCCCCCCGGTCGGCGGTCCTCCCCACTCACTTTCCACGCAAAAAATAGCCCAAACCGATTTTTTTTCAAACATATCTAAGAGGATCATTCAAAAGAGAGAACAAATCAAAACGTAAAAAGAACATAGGAAAGCGATAAGAAAACAAATAGACTAATCAAACTGCGTGAGTCCGGAACGAAGCTCCGTTGGTGGCCAGTGTCAAGAACACGCTAAAGGCTCTTTCTTTTCTTTTGACATTCGAGTTTGTTCTTTCCCAGCCACACCTGACGTTCCACGACCCTCACAGAGGGAAGGGATAAAAAGCGTTCACAAAGGACGCCAAACTGATCCACTCAGTGGCTATGAGACCCCGAGGATCGACAGTGCCGCAGAGACGCGGTCTTCAAATCCAAGCTCCATCGTTTCCTCCCTCGTTCGGGTTTCCTCCAAAGCGTTCTTAACCTCTGTCGTGCTCCTTCGCCTTTGATCCTGATTCGGCGTCCCGAGTGCCTCGGACAGGTAGCGGGCTGTATCGTCATCTGCGGGAGGGTCGACAACGGGAGAATATGAACGGATCGTCGAACCAAGGACGAGAGAACAGGGAAATCGAACCAAGGAATAAAACCGGCGGAACAACAAGTGAGCATGCAGGGAGTAAGCAGAACACCATCTCAATGAATTCTTCACGCACCACTCGGCTCCCATGTTTCCAACTCCCTCTCGATATGCAAATCCTCACACTTGTCATCCCTACACACCCCTCCACCAGGTATCTCAAACTGACAGATCCGTCTGTCTGGATCGAGGCTTTTGAGAATTGTAGCCATCTTCAAAGATCTTAAAAAGTCGCCGGTTGTTGAGGCATCCTTCCCATCGGCCGATGCCGAACCACCGGCAGAGTTACTGCTAAAAGATCCAGAGGGTGTCAATATCGAAAGCCCACCCGGGTTGCCGGTCGTGGACGCGTTGGAAAAGTCACCCGGGCCTGTGAGATGTAAGTGCCAACGAGAGAATGGGTACGACTGAAGCCGAGATTGGTAGGTAGTCCACCTCTCGCTTGACCCAGACGATACTGTCTGTCCGCTGTTGGCATCCTCGGTCGAGTTCACACCAAGGTCCATCACCACCTCTTGCTTCGGTTCCGTCGCGTATTCCTGTGGAGAAGATCAGTGGACGAAATACAACTGGGAGACTCGCGTGAAGCAAGTTAGAGGATCATCTACGCACCTGAGCCGACGACGGACAGGCATCGAGGCCAGAAACCACATCGTCGACTTCCGGGGCGGGCGTGCTAAACCCAGCGGCACCATCATGCATTGCATGTTGTTCGGGCGCTTCGATGGGCTAAAGGAGAAGGAAGGAAAAGGAAAAGAGAGGAAAGGTAGAAAAAGAAGGGATGTCACATCAGGGCCGATCCTGTAATGCAGATTGCACAAAAGTCCTTGCCGGTTCTTGCTGCTTGGATTCTAGGGTTACATCTGTTTGACGTGTAAACAATGAAGGACGTCGGGTGGGCTGGTTAGTGACGCGGGGGAACGGGAATACCCATGCCACGACAGAGATTGAAAGAGAAACTCGCCTTTGTCATCACTTCCTACGATAGGGGTGTCTATCAGAGGCGGTACGTCATCCATATCCTCCACTGTGACGCGAGCTGGTCATAGAATTAGTTCAAGGTACACGGCCGAAGGGGACACGACATACGTGGCTCGATTACTACGACGTCCTCCATAACAACATCGTCGGAAGGCTGCAAAACGGAAACGTCCTCTTCCTGGATTGCGGGTGTGGAAGGAACAGGCTCAGGGGTAGTAATATTGGGAACGCTCGGTGTTGGGCTCTGCCCTGGCGTATTTCGGGCGGAAATCTGTAACAATCGGTGAGCATCACGAAGGCACACCGCATAGGCATACCCACAAGTTTGCGAAGTCTCATTTGTTCCTTCTGAGCAATCATCTCCCTCATCCTCTTGATCTCCAGCTCCTTCTCGAGTAAAGTCGCACCGGATAACGAATTACCTCCGGGAGTGGGCGGGGTGTTCGTCGCGCTGAACTGACCGTTGGCTGTGAAGTACGAATTGAACGAGCCATGCCGACTTGAGGGAAGGGACCTAGGTTGGGGCGGTGCGCCCGTGGCTTCTGAGTGATCCTCCCCTTCACTGTCGCTCAGATCGATGACACAACGACGTGTACTAGTGATACCGGCGAACCCTCCGATCCTCCGACTCGCGTACGAAGGGTACACTTGCGACTGTGCATTTGAAAACTGCGGGTGGTACGAATACGTGTGGGATCCTTCCGCGTCGACGAAATCTGCAGCAACAGGTCGCTTAGTACCTCGACGTTGTGGGGCGATGCTGGACTCAGGGAGTAACGGGGTCGATTCTCCACTGGAAAGTGGCCCCGTTGGGGTCCCAATAGAATCGGGGGTAGGGGGAGGGGTGGACGCGGATGGTGCGTTGGCTGGGACGGGTGCTGGGGGTGATTCAACAACAGGCGCAGTCAACTCTTCAGAAGGCCAGACTCCCCCAAGGCCAGGTATTTCATCGATGTCCATAGCGTCAGATTCAGCCCTTATCGGTGGCGGTGGAGATTCCGAAGACTGGTAAATTGTTGTGGACTGATTAGGTCCGATGCTATTCAAGAAATCGTCCACGGTAGCTGTTGGGGGTTCGGCGGACGCTGTCCCGACATCTTTAACTGGTGTGTTGACAGGGAAAGCCTTAGTGGACCGAGGAGAGGGCGTACGTGGTGCTGGAGTTTGTGGTTGTTTTCCTTTCCGCGACGCTATGACCGCTTTACGAGCAAGCAGTTCGCGGCGACGTTGCTGTTCGATGTCAAGTAGACTAGGGCTGCTAGAAACAGATATCGCGGGGGCGACGGATGTTGACCCAGAGGGAGCGTCGGCCCGTTGGACGGGCTGTTCTTGCATGGGTGACACAGGGCCAATGGCATCCGATTGCTCCACGAGCTTCTGAGACTCAGCGAGCGACTCGAGGAACTCTGGAGAATACTGTGGGATGCCAGCGGCGTCAAAGCCCATTGGCAATCTCAACCTGAGCTCAGTAAAGGTAAAATAGATCAACTCCCTGCTCAAGCCGCACTGGAGAAGATACTCTGGCGGTACACCCCAACCGAGGAAGTCGAGAATAATATTCTTCGAATGGTCGTATTGTTCCTGCGTAACTTTGTCTTATGTAAGCATGAGTGTAGGCGAGGTGAAAAGTTGACGAACGCGGGAGGCCAGGTCTGACATGATTTTCGTCGACCACGTAGTGAGGCATAGATAAACCCGGAATTTCAGGAGTGCTTCTAGTAGTGGCGGGTAGACGGGATGCTGAGAGGTCCATGGCGACGACGGGGGAAGTGGGTTCTGGTTTCACATCAGCCGCTGCGGCGGCAACTTTCAAGTCCCTTATTCTCGACGGAGATGAAGGCCTCGCGGGAGTGATTGGGCGGGAAGGTTGGAATGGTCTGGCTGCCGGGTTAAGAGGAGGATCCAGTTGTTTCGCAGGCGCTGGGGTGGTTTCGGAGTCACTTATTTCGCCTTCTTCCCTGGGAGTAGGGTCAACGATAGGTGGGGGCTGAGGTGTAGGTGTCGACTTAGTAGATTGTACAGGCGGCCTAGGAGGGTTGGCAGTCGACTCATTGTCGCCATAGTCCAGTTGAATGCTCGACGGAGTGATGTTGGCTGTCGGTCTCATGCGGCTAGGAGCAGTAGGCAAGTTCTGTGTATGACCTGGAGACCTCTTCCGTTTGGCCTTGAGAGTACGTAGGGCAACATCTCGAAGAGACTGAGTAGTATCCATCGTAGTAGTGCTGGACGGATCAGAGCTGGACGCCTGTGTTGATGGGTCTTGGGCAGCTTGTTGGGAGCAAGTATCCTGGGTGTCGCCGTTTCCGACGTTGCCAGCTGCAGTGGCGGGATCTGGGGCGGAAAACTTGGACATCGAGGGGATGGAAAAGAAGAAAGACAGGCCACGCAATGGGCGTGCGAACCGACTGTCAACATCGATCTCCAAGTTCGTCTCATTCCCGAACAGGTTCGAGAGGTTCAAGGGTGTTCAAGTCTCCCTAGATCTTATGCCAGCGCGACAGGCACGATGGACGTGTTCAAGGCTGTCGAAACGTACATCACAAAGATGGTCTCAGAGCCTTCTGCGATGAAGGTCTTACTCCTGGATACACATACAGTGCGTGGAGACGTGCCGCCCATTACGCTGCGTAAAAGTAACTTCATGTGGGTTTTGCAGACCCCAATTGTCTCTTCGGCATCCACCCAGTCGACCCTATTATCGCATCAAGTGTACCTGACAGACCGAATAGACAACAGGAAACGCGATCGTATGGCGCACATGAAGTGCATCTGCTTTCTCCAGCCGAGCGAAGACAGCTTGGAAGCGTTGGCAGCCGAACTGAGAGAGCCGAAATACGGAGAATATTATCTCTGTCAGTACGTTGTCTCCCTCTATACTCCTTACCGATGCTAAACCGCCCGCCACCCAGACTTTAGCAATATATTGACCAAATCTGCGATTGAACGACTTGCGGATGTCGACGAGTACGAGGTTGTGAGGGAAGTGCAGGTGCGGTGCAACGGGATACAATTCAGCTCGGTTTTCACGTTTCATTAGGAACAATTCGCGGATTACATCCCAATCCTTCCCTCGCTCTTCTCGGTCGGACACACACCCACAGCGGATCGGCCTTTGTACGGCTCCTCTGCAACAACCTGGGACCCAAAAGCTCTGGAGTGTGCCATTCGGGGCATTACTGCTGTGCTACTCAGCCTTAAGAAGAAACCCGTGATTCGTTATGAATCCATGAGCCCGATGGCCAAGAAACTAGGAGTGGAGATTCAGGTCTGTTCGGGTTTCATCGGTCCGAACCACAATCTGAGCGTCTCCTAGCACAGGATACAATCCGAAGCCTCTCTGTTTGACTTTCGTCTAACACAGGTTGCACCTCTGCTTCTGATTCTCGACCGAAGAAACGATCCCGTAACCCCGTTACTCTCGCAATGGACTTATCAAGCAATGGTGCACGAACTTATTGGGATAAACAACGGTCGGGTTAATCTCAGCCTCGTTCCGGACATTAGACCAGAACTCGCGGTGAGCATATAATATTGTCTTGCACGTATTATATGTTCTCAAGGCGTTCTCAGGAAGTCACATTGTCCACAAGCACGGACTCTTTCTTCCAGGCGCATCACCTCGCCACGTTTGGTGACCTGGGAACACACCTCAAAACATACGTTCAGATGTATCAATCTAAATCCCAAGCTCACGCTCCGTCAAACATCCAATCCATCGGTGACATGAAACGGTTCGTCGAAGAATACCCCGAGTTCAGAAAACTTGGTGGCAATGTCAGTAAACATGTTGCGATTGTTGGAGAACTCAGCCGGTTGGTGGAGAGAGATAGGCTCCTGACTGTTGGAGAAGTTGAACAGGGTCTCGCGAGTGGTGGTCAGGGTGCGGATTTGAAGACGGTTCAGGACCTGATCATGGATCCCACGATTGCTCCTTTCAACAAGTTAAAACTCGTCTGTCTTTACGCACTGCGGCACCAGAAGTCACAGGCGGCGAACAATATTGCCTCCCTGATTGAATTGGCACTCAAGAACGGTGTTGATCGAGAGGATGCCAAGGTCCGTGGGCCACGCTCCGGCTGTGGACATTTCGCTCATCACACTGTATAGCTCGTATACGTATTGATGAACATCGCCGGATCAGACCAACGTCAGGACGATCTCTTCTCGACTAACAGTCTCCTCGCCATGGGAAGGTCGGCATTAAAAGGACTAAAAGGCATCGAGAATGTGTACATGCAGCACGCTCCCCACCTATCACAGACTTTGGAAAATCTTTTCAAAGGAAAGTTACGGGAGGCGAGCTACCCGTTCATCGAAGGTGCTGGAATGAACGCAGGTCTACAGCGGCCGCAGGATGTTATAATCTTCGTCATTGGCGGTACAACTTTTGAGGAAGCCCGGACAGTGGCGCTTCTCAACGAGGCATCGTCAAACCCCAGCGGTGCTGCAGGCTCTACGAGCACTCCTGCAGGACTCAGATTTCTACTGGGTGGTACTTGTGTACACAACTCCTCAAGGTGGGTATCCCAATCCGAAACTTATGATCGCGATTCTAAGGGGAGCCTTTTCTAGCTTCGTTGAAATGATCAAGTGCGCTGCGGCTTCATTCCCGTCCTCGGTATACGACCCTCCAGCTGTGCCAGCCAACAATCTCCCAGCGCTCAATATCAACCTCGGGGGTGTGAACGTCAGCCTGGGGGGAAACACTACCGGTGTTTACCGAACAAGTGGTGATATGGGCGTGGGGGTGCAAGCAGATGGTATCAGGGATGGGATGAGGACACTGTTTGGGAAGGTTAAGCAAGGTGTAGATCAGATGCGGAATTCGTAGTCGGCTTTCGTGTTGGGCTTTTTATTTTCTCATTCACGATTATATTGTCATTTGCGTTTCAAGTTCTGAATCAGAATCAGAATCAGAATGAATCAGATTTGAAGAGGAAATCATATCACGTGTCGACCTACCCTGAAGCGCGACGCGCCGCCCGGTACTTAATGATCACCGCGTCTCATTCTCCGAGCCCACGCTCACGCCCACATCCATTCTTTCACCTAATTCGCCTCCTGACGACTTGCCATGGCTCCCATCGCTTCCTCCTCACGCAGAACTCGTCGCCAGCTCTCGGAGGACATTTCCGAGGAACCAGTGACACAGAGAAGCAAAGCCGAGGATGTAGAGATGGATTCGGGAGACGATGTCCCACGGCACCGAAGCTCTCGAAAGGGGAAGCGGGGCAAGAAGAAAGCCGCTGTGCCCGCGGGCGGGGATGAGGCCATGATTGACGTCGATTTGGATGCTGGGGACGAACCGTTCGACAGGGAGGCTTTGCTGAATCAGCCGTTATCTCAGAAACAGCAAGCGAAACTACACTTGTTCGCGTCGGACGCTACCGTCCTACTAAACGTGTATAAACCAGATGCGATGGAGATGACGAAGCGGCTGGCGGGACACGTCGCAGAGTTCCTGAGGAATAATCAGGATAAGGTGATATAGGAAGTATCCAGATTTTTTGAGATTTGGATTTATTCTGTTCACAGGCTCTTGAAGAATTGGACTCGATGATGAGGATGCTAGTGGATGTCGAACAATACCACTTCTTGCAGAGGGACTCCGTCTCGTCATTGCACGAGAGGCTCAATAAAGGGGACAAAATTGTATGCGGTTTTCTGGACACCCCTCGAATTCCGGATTGGTCTAACGATCACATTAGGAACATGTGGTCACCCAATTCGAAGAGGGCGTGAAGGAAAAGAAAGAAGAATACACGGCCAAAACGAGCCGACAGAAATACCTCAAGAATGAGGACTACAAAGAATTCAAAGAAGCCATCTTCGTGAGTCTGCCTCCCTTCGCGCCTTTTAACAAACTTTGGCTGAATCTCTCTCACAGCAAGTTGATCACAAAGATGAGGCTATGCCTCCGATGACCACATTCATCGAGAAAGGTTGGTGTGGGTTCGGTCTCTGGTCATAGACGCTCACTCTGCACGCCTTTCAGAACCTGGGGACGAGAGCGACGACGACGACGATGTTGAAATCGGAGGTGTCACTCAAGACTACAAGTGCCCACTGACCCTCACCCCTCTTCAAGAACCATTGACATCGTGCGTACCTCCCCTTCACCTTTTGCGGTTCTCCCCATTTTAATCGCACTACGAATTCTAGGAGATCGTGCAAACACTCCTTCTCCGGCGCTGCAATCCGCGAGTACCTATCTCGTGGGATGAGAAAGTGTCCTGCGACGGGGTGCAACAAAAATATTACTATGGCAGATTTGAAGGAGGATAAAGCGCTGGAGAGGAAGGCGAAGGAGCACGCCAGACGCGAGGCGATGAGGGCTGAGGATGAAGATGTCGACGCGGAAATTATCGACTAAACTGTATCGATATACCTATCGGCCTGCGTTCCACTGTATCTTATCACCCGGTTAATCCAGTACCTTAGCGTCGCATCAAAGTTATAGGCTGAGGACAACATCGCGATTACCATGTACAAAACAGACAACAAAACACCACGCATATGAGAGCGACACGAACGCAAGAAAAATCTACTGGGTAAAGAGATCGAGTCGTGTACGGTCAAGAACGAGTGGGCATGATTAGGTTAGCATACTTTTAACAACTCGGAGAGAGAAAAAGTCGTCGTCGTCGTCATGTCTGGGTGGTCACAGAGCAACCAGGCATCTCGTCACCCTTGATCCCATAAAACTCGCCAAGGCTATCCCAAACCCTCTGCCTTTCCAGCAACATCAGCTTCTGCATCCATACCCTGCAGCTCGGGCACAACTCTAGCTTAGCGATCTGCTCTGACAGACCCTTGAGGAAAGCTAATGGATCGCGGAAGGTGTTGATGTCCGTGAGGGCCTCGTACGAGTGAGCGAACCACCAGTCCCTAGCAGTGTGTTTACACCCCCAAGCTTCCAGCTGCTTATTGACGCTGTGGTGACAGTTGAATCTGCCATCAGCGCGTATATGCGGCTGGACGGAGAGCATGTCCTTGATGAATTTGGATAATCGGCATTGGATGAAGTCACGGCCATGTATCAGGACTTCCCAGTCCTCGGCGGTGAGCGCATGTCTGGCTATGGGGCGATCGAAGACCCCATATTCAGGATCGAGACTGGTCGGGTTATATGCGGTTCCCAGTTCATAGTAGGCAACAGGGAGAACCGACTGGACGTTGCAGTCCTTTGCAAGACAGATCACACGAGCTGTGAGGGAGGGATTAGCCGAAGGACGTTGTGCGAGGAAGTGGGAGGCATACCCGGGTCGGAACACAATTGGGGCAAGGGGCCATCTGGATCATCTGACTGATGCCACGAGGAGTTATTTATGTCTGCACGTCGTTGATCGTATTTCGAGAGTTCGGAAGGCCAATCCACTCGAAGCATGCTGACGAACCGCTCCCTGAGCAGGCCCATTTTGTATTTCGTGGCCAGCTTAAGAGGTCCTTGGATCGCGGTGATGGTTTCTGGGTGGTGCTTCTTGTACGGCATTTTCCTGTGTGAAAAGAACCGTATCGAGTTAGAGGATCTTCGTCCGGCGAGGGTCAAGATGAGAAAGAGTGACTCACAAGGGGTCGTACAACATGCTGAGCAACGCATCAACATCTGCAGAGGCGTCAGGAATCGAGATCACAGGCACGCCCTCATACTCTTCGCTCCTCCTGACACAGACGTAATTGTCCGGCTCGAACATATCGGAAAAAACAACCGAGTGTTTGCAAAGGACGGATTTGTGGCATCGGAAAAAGTGGATCTCGTCTCCAGATGGGCTGGTGGTTTGGAGGATGATGTTCCCGTCCAAGAACCAGAGGTTGGAATGTTTGATAACCTTGGGGACGACTTCGACCTCGAGGTCTCGATCCATGTCTGTTGGTGATGACGGAGAGGAAGGGGAGAAAGCAATGGGAGACATGGATGTTTTATGGGAGATGGGGAATGGGCAGAAATGCTTTGGGAGGCTTGCGCGTTCACGAAGACGATTCCCTTTTATGGAGATGGTACAAACAGTAAACCAAACAAACCTTGTTGCCTTGAGGATATTTGCTTCACTACAAAGTCTAATGCGTAACATAAGTCATTCAGGACGCTTGAGGTTTCATCCAAAGTAAAGGCTGCGGTCGGTGATGCAATTGCGATATGACGAGCACACGCGGAACATGCGATGATCGAGTGGATGGACGAGCTTACCGTCGATAACACAGATGATAGATCCAAACCGCTTTCGTCGGTTCCCATCCCATTCTGACGTCAAGCCTGGGACCAGGGCTATGGTCCTATGCGCTTTCACTATGCGCGATAAAGAGAGATCCGTGGTCGCCGGCGTAACTGTGGGACGCCGTATATCTCCTCAGTCAGGGTAGTTTGGATCCGACTATAGCGATGTCGAGAGTTAGCCAGCAGAGACGAGTTCGTCATATCGCATCGCGAATGAGGATCCCAAGTGAGAGGAGTGAGCCGCCAACCACCCCGCCCGATCCCGCTGAGTCGAGCTCGAGTTGCGGTTCAAGACGGATAAAGATCACGTGCTTTTAAAGTCCTCCTGAGCTACACCCGTAACACCACCGCATTGACAAGGCTGGCACATCCTCCTTACGCGCCTTTTCTGCCGCTCTAGAGATTAACGCCAACAAAATCACAGGCCAAGATTCAGGGCTCACGTTCCTGGAGCTATCCCCATTTTCGAGGATCTTCCAAACGGGCTTAACCCAGCTTTATCGGAGAGATGAGTCAGATCCTAATGGCATGAACTATGACCGGAAATGTCCCAAGAGAAAACCACTCTTGGAACTCGAAACCTGAGTATCTCTCGAAACACCTTCGGCAATTACGCCCCGAGACTTCAATACGTTCGTCCTACGGCATCCACATCAACTGGTGTAACGTGACTGGAGTCCAAAGGCTTTCGCAGCCATTAGAATGTCGTTCTCTCCCTTGTCTTTGGTAGGCATTTCGTTACATTCCCTAACCTCTTTATTCCTTGCATTGGCCCACTTAGTCAATGAATGGGTCGAACATTCTCGAGTCGGTAAGGATGCGACGATGTACTTCGCGTCGGCGTCAGTCCACCACGCGGATGTGGCTGCTTGTAGTTGGCACGGGCATTCTGGAATTGTGTGGGCCATGTGTGACCCCCGTGCCCTACCATCCGGCTCCTTGCCGTCCCACATCAACCCTCACCTCATCCGTCACCCGGCACCATGGCCACCTCTGAATCTTGGGGAGTCGATGGCATACATCCTACCGTCGAGCACCACCCAGCGATAACCACAATCCTCAATACCGACATAGAAACCCTCACTGTCCTCAAGGACACGCTCAAGGCCACCCCCATAAAGCCGATCTTCGAGTCCGTTATTGTTATCCTAACTCTCGTCAGGGTGAGGCTTCTTGCCCTTTCCCGTTCTTGCATTCACTTACCGGTGACACGGTCAGGACGAGATGATAGAGGAAGAGTCATTTGTGGAACTGGCCAAAACTTGCGTCAGAACGTGCCACGTGTTGAGGAAAGTCACCGACGAGAGGGATGCAGATAGCTTGAGCGGCCCCAGTAGGAGGCAGATCGAGGATTTAGGGAGGTGCGTTGATTCAACCCAACTACCCTCTGCTCACAATGACGAATGATATCAGTACTATACGCCACGTCGAGTCGGCGGTCAGAGAATGGGTGAACTGCGCCCGAGATCAGCAGGAGCATTACCTCGAGTCCATCGCCGGATGTCCCGTGGCGTGGCGGATGGAATTGTTGGAGAGACTGAGGACTTTCGATGTATGTAGCCTCCAGCCAGCGGTGCCCACGCCTTCTAAACGACCTCAGGGACCTTGGACCGGGCGGCACCCTCGAGGCCGACCCAATTAAAAAACACGTGCAGAGATCCGTTGACGCGGAACTATTGACACCTGCTTCCGCGGTGTGTTCCTATTTTGTCACCCCTGCGCCATACTCACTGCTCATCATCTGCCCACCGTAGACAACATCGAGGTTATCCGAACTCGACGGAGAATCCGACGAATTTAGCTCTCTTGCGTCAGCAGAGGGCTTATCCTCTGGTGAACGAGCCCTGAACCGTTTGATCAGCGGTCCCCTCCCTCAGGATGAACTCGCATCGCTCATCGAGACGGTCTTCTCGAGCAGGGAGGCAATCGGTCTGGTTGGTTATCTCCGAGAGGGTGATGCCCAGAACTTTATCGATGTCGTCCACGAGGTGCGTTTCCACTCTCCCATTCCCGAGGAATGTACTAAATTACGCTTTCGCTGACCTTCTGAACCTCGATAGGCTTTGGAGAACCTCAACCTTGCGCCAGAGATCCGAAAGAAATGTGTGAAGTCGTTGTACAGGACATGCGCTGGCCACATCCTACTCCCTAGGTCGCTGCGGGTCGAGTTACCAGACAGTCCAACGGGAGCCGCGCTGTACCGTGGCGGGTTTGGGGATGTGTGGAAGCGCGAATACCGCGGACAGCAGGTTGCGGTCAAGGTATTGAAGACGTACCCCGACAGCGACTTGCAAAAGATTACTCGGGTGAGTTATCGGCGGTGCCGCCAATCTCAATTCCAATGTACTCGTCGACGTGCTAACTGTAACCCCCGCAGAGGTTCTGCAAAGAGTTCGTAACGTGGAAAGCTCTCCGCCACCCGAACGTGCTGCCGCTGTTGGGAGTGATTATGTCAAAGACTCAGTTTGCGATGGTGTCGAAATGGATGTCAAACGGGAACATCAACCAGTTCGTTAAAACACATTGGGATGCGAATCGGTTCGATCTTGTATGTTTTCCGTTCAGGTTTCTGGCATCCTACCTTCCCATTAACGATTGCGTAATTCCATAGCTGGGAGACGTCGCAGGGGGCTTGGTTTACATGCATGAGCAGGGAATGGTCCATGGAGACCTCAAGGGGGTACGTCTCCGAGAGCCAGCGTCAACTTCTATCCCTAATGAACATTCTCAAGGCCAACGTCCTTATCGATGAAAACAGACGCGCACGCCTGGCAGATTTTGGTCTGCTTACGGTCGTATCGGATACCTCGAAACTCATGTCGTCGACCTCGTTCATACAAGGTGGCACGTGCCAATGGATGAGTCCAGAGCTCTTCGATCCGGAGAAGTTTGGTCTTGAAGACAGCTGTCCAACGATGCACTCGGATCGCTATGCACTCGGAATGTTAATTTACGAGGTTCTGAGCGGGCAAGTACCGTTCCCACGGCATCACGCCTTTACTGTCGTCGCGAAGGTTCTTAAGGGTGAACGGCCGAAGAGACCTGTGGATGGGACGTGGTTCACGGATGAGGTTTGGGGTGTCTTGGAGCGCTGCTGGGTGCCCACCCCAGGCGACCGTCCGAGGATCAAAGACGTACTACAGTGTTTGAATAACGCTTCGATGTCTTGGACGCCGCCCTCTTCTCAGACGATAGCCAACTCGCCGGCAACAGATTCATTCGACTCAAGTACCGAGGAAGGCACGGGCGAGAGTGAAATATCTTCTCCCCTTCAAGAAATCTCATCTCATCCACCGCTGAAGCACTCAAGAGGTGACCCGAATGAAAAACATATCTAACCCCCTGCTCACGAGTTTTCAGCTCTCCATTATGATACTCAGTATCAACCGGACAACGGAACGAGTGCGAAAAATCATGAAGGATCGGACTCGGAGGAATCTGCGGGAGTTCTGCATGGGGTGAGTTGGATGGGTCTTCTCGACGGCTTCTGGCATTAAATTGATGGTGCGTTAGGTACCATCTACCGACGGTCTCTTGAGGGAGACCCCGCTCAGATTGCGGAATACTCGTACCCATCGAGAGGTTGCGCTGCAATCCCGCCTCACCTTGAGTGAAAGTGAAACGGCAGACGCCGAGGGTTGGGAACTGCGGGGGCAAGCGCGGATGAAATTTGAAAAAGGAAAAGCCGCTGTACACGTCATGCTTTTTTTTTTTCCCCACAGTGACAGTACACGTACTTTGCGCGCGGAGATAACTGACATTGCGCAGTCGGACGGAATGGTACGTCGGTTAAGTAGTAGATGACCGCTCCGTCACGTGCTTGCTCTTGTCGCATGTACGATTCGTATCATTTCACTTGGTGGTGGGCAGCGCCACCAAAAAAATCGTAATTGTTTACATTTGTTTGTCCCCCGCCAAAAACCACTTTCCAACGGTTTCGGCGGTAGTAAATTCTCCATGCTAGATATTGTCCATAGAGTGTGTGGGATACAAACAATGACTAGTATAGTACACAGCTCGGGGGTTCGTATTGGTAAAAATAAGTAAGATAGGTAACCGCAAGCAGAGATCAGTGACAGGGGGTGAGATAATGAAGGCAAGTCGGTAACGACATGGGAAAACAAATAGCGGTGATACTTCAACGGTCATCACGACGGTAAATCAATAAGGAAGCAAACCGAGTGTCGTTCATGAGGAGCTGTACCTCGGATTGGATGTCGTCGGCCTGCGAGGCTCCCGATGGAACCGGCTGTCATACCTCCACCATCCGAGATCGCAGGAGCGGACAGTGAAGTGGTTCTCGCCGGCATAGCTGGGAGACCTCTGAAAGGCGTTATCAAGAGTAGGTGATGGTCTGCGAGATGGTAGAGGGATGGATTTTGTCGAACCCCCTTTCAGGCCGGGTCCACATATCCTGGAATTACTATTACGTAAACGAATTAAGTGCCCCCTCCCCCTACCCCGCCCGAGCAACTCGACAAACGCAATGAGCCAGCCCTGGTCCCTCCATGCTTTTCTCGTCGGGGATGGGGTTATAGATGTCACCCCCGGACGCAGGAAGGCAGATGGGCCTTATATCGGTGTTTTTTAATGAACGACGTCGGGCGGCCGTTGTCACCGGGCTGGAAGGGCAAAACGAATGTGGCTTTCGTTACAGTGCCTTGGTCGTCGATTTTTTCTCCACACTCCTGTCTCACAATCTTGGAATTATATTATGTGAAAACACTTCTAGGAGGGCTACCATCGGGGAACCGTAAATTGACGACGACCGGAGCTTTAATTTGGCTGGGCGTTGCCTACCCCCATTTCACTTCATGTTCAGTTACCATTCAGAACATTCTCGTTTTTTACTCCTTGGCTGGTCTTTTCATTGCGATCTTGTGCCTTCCAATCTGACCTGTTCCGGAGGAGGAGCGGGCGCGAATATTTGGTCTCGCAACTGTAACAACCTAGGAGGGTTTGAACGTCGGTGTACTTATCGTTCTCAACCTTACCCTTGGTCAAAACCTTCTTTTTTACGCGCCGCGCTGATGGCTAGAATCGTCACCGAATTCAGAGGCATCCTCCCCCCTGTACCCTCCCTCCTCCAAACATGCCCTCCCCGCCTCTGAACTTGAGGCTGGACTCCAGTCTACGTCACCGATAGCCTTGGAATGCAGGCCACTCGCCGTTCGAGAGTCCACCGGTTGGTCCGCTATTACCACCCCCCCCCCCCCAGGAAGCCTCCACGAGCTGGGCCGCCAAAGTGCACACCGCCGAGCTCCAAGCCTAAGTTGGAGTTGGGTTCCCTGAAACAGATCCGCGCAACTTGCGAAATCGAGTAGTAGTTCCCGTCACCTTAAGCGTACCCTCACAGTTTCGAAACCCGTCACGTTAGTTGAACGTAGAGACACGCCCCTCACTCCGCAATGTAGAGCATGTGTCTCGGTATATTCAAGCTGCAGCGGTAGGCGGAAGAAGCCAAGTCTATATTCCCCTTTATTTTCTCGATAAAATTCAGAAGCTATAAGCATAACTTTCATCCCCCGCCGATTTCTCGATTTCAACAGTTGCGGCCCCAAGGCCCCCCACGTCCGTTCCCAGGAATTTGGCCGAATTAAACGAGCTTGACCGTCTGGATTCAGTACCAGTACCACTCCAGACGAGGTCTACAACAGCGGTCCCAAATTAAACCAGGCACAGAATCCTGGGGACGGAGGCAAATCGACGCCGCGCAGCCTGGGGGTAGACAGACGACCAGGGAACGAACCGAATTTCAAAATCTCCCAAGTGAGTCTTCTGTGACCAGCTCCATGAACTAAAACTTGTTTCATTCTCCTCCCACTAATATCGTTCTGGAGTTTCTTCAACGGATAAATCTCAAGCTTCAAACGCCAGTCCTCGATAACCGGGCGTGCCTCCGCATATGATCATTGCCCTTCACCTTGGTGTCGTACTCGACCGCCTCTGGCCCGCCCTGCTTCTCAACATAGCCAATCTCCTTCCCAATCCGTTTGGGGTTCCCGGTTGTCCCGAGCCCAGCGTGGAAAGCGGTACGCACCTCCCGTGGGAAGGATTTCGACGCCCTCGAGTGTGAAGTAGCTTGAGACTAACGAGAGTAATGACAGCTGGGGAACGCACCCGAGCTCGAGATTGAGGAGAGATTAGTGGGATTTCGAGATTCGCTCTCTGGACCGAAAAATAAAGTCAAGCATCGACTGACGTGGAGAAAACCCAAATGGAGCGAGTCAGGGGCCGGCGTTGGTGGGGAGAGAGTCGGCTCGACGGGTTCGCGTCCAGGATCAGAGCCTCATGTCGCAGCGGGTGGCAGCCACCACCAAGAAGTAAAAAAGAGCCCAACGCAGACTGAGGTCAAGTCCTTTCAGCGATCCGAGCCCCCCAGCCGGAGGAGACAGGTTCCGTGCTGGTATATGGAAGCGTAAAGGACCAAGAGAGAGCAAATATCGACGGAGGGGAAGTCGATCAGACGCAGCGGAGGGAAGTAGACCCGTTAAGTAAAGGGCAGGATGTTGATGGGAAGAGAGGGTCAAGCGACTTTATCCCTTTCCATCCACTACTTCAATCCTGCACGATGAGAAACCCAAGAGTGAACCCTGTAGAACGAACGCGGTTATCTCAGCATGTGGGAGGAGGGTTCGACACGTGGCTTTCATTCCATTAAAGCGCCAAAGCACTAACGTCCAGGCACCAATCCCCAACTCCTCATGAATATACTTTTCGACCACCCCCACCCCGGTTGACGTGCAGCGCGATTTTAGTGATGAAATGTTATCCTTACCATGTTTCAACCGTTTCCCTCTTCCCATTTTCTTGAAACCGAAAGGGCCGTCAGATCTGGCGGGTGCACACAGGGCTATCGAGACGCCGCGCCAACATCTCGTGGTTCTTGAGGGACTCGAAATCTGAAAGGCGGAACAAGACAGTGAATGTAAGGCGACCCACAACCCGACAATTCACCTCCCCGTAGACTCCTGCACCACAGATATTGACGTTCAACACGAATCCCAGCTACGGGGGTAACTACTATCATAAGCTGACTCAACTCATTGTATTTCCGGGCATCGGTAGCCGGGAGGTTACTCACTTCTGCCTAGGCTCGGGTTATATATAACCTGTGTTCGTCACTCAGGCCTCAGGCTGCGAGAGTAGAAAACGTGTGCAGATAGATATGTGCTTTTCCTAGATTGTTGAACCCCTGTGCGAATTTATGATCGATGAGGCGAGGGTCCGGGGACGCCGTATCACCTCAGCCAGGATAGTTTGAATCCGACTGTGTCGACGTCGAGAGTTAGCCAGTAGAGATGAGTCCATCACGTCGCCGCATCGCGAATGAGAATTTCAAGCGGGAGGAGCGGGCCGCCAACCATCCCGCTCGGTCCCCCCCAAGCGGTTGCGGTTCAAGACGGATAACGATCACGTGCTTTAAACTTCCTCCTGTCTGACTCTCCCCGTCGGCCCACAACCGTCTCGTATTCACCACTTCCACACCGACACTGGCACGTCCTCCCTACGCGTCTTTCCTGTCGCTCTAGAGATTAACGCCAGTTAAAATTACAGGTCAGGATCCAGGGGTCATGTTCCCAGAGCTATCCTCATTTTCGAGGATCTTCCAGACGGGCTTAACCCAACTTTATCGGAGGGACGAGCCAGATCTCGAGGGCATGAATGATGACTGGAAATATCCCAAGAGGAAACCTCTCCTATACGTTCCCAAACCACCCGCGGAAGGGTGTCCGATCAATTCCTTGCCTCCCGAGATCCTCTCATGGATCTTCGTCCTTGGACAGCAAATGGACCTCGACCCCGAACCCTCTCGGTACGCCGCAGAGCTAGGATCCGATTCCGATCACGAACATGGGGACTCGGCAGATGTGTGCGGTGACCCCGTCACACACTCCCCGCCGAGTGATCACGCTGTGGACAAACCGCTCCCGCCAGAACCGATTCTGGTGGTCGACGACGATCACAACAACAGCGACTGGGAGGATGAGGACTCCGAACACGATGGCGATTCGGACAACGACGCCTCCTCAATTGACTCCATTCTCGTCGACGAGAGCTCTCACGTGACCGTTTCGCATGTTTGCAAACACTGGCGAGAGGTTGCACTCGCGACACCCGCTCTGTGGAGCGACATCGATTTGGAGACTGGTAAACACGCTGCCCAGTCTTATCGCAGAGCTTCGACGTACTTGTCACGATCCAAGGGGTACCCACTGTCGATATGTATCGACGTCGATGAGCAGGACACAGATGACGGGTCTGTTTACTCCGGGCAATCAAGTTATCAGTCACCGACGACAAATATTCAACTCCGAGAGGTCATGGATCTTCTAATCCCCCACACCAGTCGGTGGCGGAAATTCAAGCTGGTTGCGGAGAGTTATTTCTACTTTCACACCGTCTTGGACCGGCTCTCCGACGCCCCTCCCGCTTCGTCACTCGAAAACCTGGAGTTACACCACTTCGAAGAGGAGCTCGGACTTGAACATCTCTTATTCCCTTACCCCGCTCATAAGACACCTTTCGTCCTGTTCGACAACCACGCCCCGAAACTTCAATACGTATCGCTCTACGGCGTCCACATCGACTGGCGTAACACGACTTTCCTCAAGAACCTTCACTATCTCGAACTGGCATACCTCTCTGCGGACGTTCGGCCATCATTCGAGGACTTTTTCACTATCCTACGCTCATCCCCAGGACTTCGAACCCTCGATTTGTGCATGTCGGGGCCCTCTGGAGTCCCACAAGAATGGCCAGCATTCCTCCCCCCACCGCCTCAGGATGATCATTACCATGACCACCACGTCCCGGCCTCCTTTAACACCCAATCCCATCCATTGGACGAACATATGATCCTTCCGAAGCTTCACGAGTTGAAACTCGCGTGCCAATCCCCGGAGGACCTCGCTGCCTTCTTCAACCGTGTCTCCATGCCCGCACTCCACACACTAGAAATCGACCTCGGAGATTTTGAGTACACCGATTTCATCCGAAACTACCTCATCGCTCCACCAAAGTGGGAGGGAGGTTCGTCGAGGGAGTCAAGGCTCACGAACCTGAAGGAACTCAAGATCACACAGTTGCCTTGTACTCCAAAGGCCATCGCCGAGCTTTACGCCACGCTGGTGAACTTGGAAACGATCGATCTCGACTTCAGCAGCCTCGACGAGCCATTCTGGGAAATCCTCATTCCGATGAGGGTGAATGGTGTCACCGTGCCGGCACGCAACCTCCTGCCCGCGTTGCACACGGCGAAGGTGAGGGGCTCGTGTGGCAACGTCCTTCGTCAGATCGTGGACGCGAGGACTAACGTTGGGTTGCCGCTGAAGAAGCTCTACATCGATTACGGGACCGAGGTGGATAAGGGTGATGATTTGTGGTTGCGGGGGAAGGTCGAGGGGGTTGAGTATTTTGAGGGTTCGGACGAGGACGATTTTTCGGATGATGATGAGAGCGTGAGTAGTGTCATCGAGGTAGAGATGGATGGTTTCCCTTTTTGATGCTATGGTTTTGGATTGACCTTTCTTTTCCTTCTTTTCCCTTCACGTACTACCTACAGTAGATCTGTACATACCGCGGCGTATATCCAGGCGGGATGTCAGGATGATTATCATATTAACTCGCCTCCACAAAACTGCGGCCCGATTCCGCCCGGGCGGTGGCGTGCCATATGTTATCGCCGTGGCAGATCCTGCACAAACGCTTCGGGGACTCGTTGAGATCAAAATGCATGGTACATTGAATTTACGGTATTCATTCCTCTATAGTACCATACACGCAAGTATGTATGCGCAAGAAACAACCTCTAGATCTTACAAATGCAAACAGTCGCACGGCCAAAAATCCGAACCAATATACACGTTACGAGCTTTAACTGATATCACGACATCTGACTAAATTCTTGCGCGATTCTACCAGCGATTCGGTCAAAACACCCTCTCTCTCAAGTCTTCGCTGGCGTACCGGATTTTTTCTCGCCCTTCTCATAACCTGGGAACGTGATGGCGATCTCCCACTGTAAATTCTCTTCGTAACCTTGGCATTGGAGCTTCCACGGATACACTTTCTGTTCCCACGTAATTAGTTGGTCGGGTGGTGCGATAAAGATCATATACGACGGTGAAAAAAAGGGGGTACATACCTCTTCTCCGTTCTCAAACGCCGCGAGGATAGTGTCTAGTGAGGGGAACGGCACGGATCCATTCCCGAGTTGTTGTACCATGTCGTTAACCTCTTTCTTCGTGGGTTCGCGACCGGATTCATTTCGCAACACTATCCGGGCGACTATCGGACGCGCCCACCTCGATTGCCCAACTGCCGTCGCCCAGTGATTCTTAACCTATAATCCCATAAATGAATCAATCACTCAGCCCCCCACAACCCCAAAAAACGACGCTCGCGTGAGAGAAAGAGGCGTACCACAGCTGGCTGATGCTTTACCTCTTCTGGTGTCCAAGCGGAGAGTTTCGTCGCTTTGTACAACCCTATGTATTTCCACCTCGCGGGTGCCGTCTTCACCTTCCCACGCTCGAATATTCTATAATGGTCATACTTCGGCCACGGTCTCTCGTCAAATAGGGTGATGATACCGGGTTCACCGGGGGCGGAAGGCGCTTGGGGGTTGATATCCTGTGCAAGCAGATGGGCTTCGATAAAACACGGAGACAACGCAATGGAGAAGTTTTCCGTTTGTCCTTACCCTGTTTATGAAAACGAAGTGATCATACCCGTGCTTATCAAGTTTATCCTTCGGAGGTATGGAGAACGTGTATCTCTTATGCGCGCCAAAGTATGAACCCATAAATTCTCGCGAGACGACGACGTTTCGAATTTTTGGATCGAGGTCCACCACGAACGAGGAACCCCGAACCTTGCGGGTGGCCGAATCCTTAAGCAAACGGCGTTGTGGCCTCACCGGTGCGGGTGCAACTACTGCAGCCGGGCACGCGTCTAGGGTGATCCTGCTAGAGGAAGCCGTGGAACTGCCCGAAGAGGAGCCCGTTGCAGGATAATTGGAAGCCTTGTACCTTTTGGCGGGTGCTTCGATGATGAGCTCGAAGTCGTGTTTCCTTTTGACCCGTGATGCAGGTATGATGCCGATCGTTCTTAGGGGATATACGACGGGCGCCGGAGGAGGTGAGCGAGGAGGCGGTGGTGGAGTCTCCTCACGAGGTTGAGCAGGGGTTTGTATCGGCGCCGCGATGGTTTCCTTCGCTCTGGCGATCCGCTGAGCATGTTCCGGGTTCACTTTGAACTACACGTTCCGTTCTTGTGAGTCAGTCCACGGGGAACTCGACGTATCACTCACGAGAACTTCCCTCCAAGGAGGCGTAATCCACGTGGGCTCCTCTGTGCTCTGTCGTTGTGTCGACTGAAGCCGTCTCTCATTCTGAGTGTCCGAGCAGTCGAGGGAACATTCCACCTACCATGCTCACAACTTGTTCATCACCATCGCCAGTGTCCTGAGAACTCACCTCCATCTGCTCCAAAACATCTTCCTCTTCCTCTGAGTCATCCCCAAGCGCGGCCTCTACCGGCTCGCTTTTCACCCGGATCGGCGTAGAGGGAACGTCCAACGCGGCCTAAAGTCCCATGGACGCGTTCAGGATGAGGCAAAGCTTGTCAGATCATGTGCAATCGCATGACAGAAGGCATAACCGACGATCGAGAAAGGAAGAGACGGCCATGTAGGGGGGATCGACGGTGTTCCTGGCGAATGGTAGCAGAACCAGGGACGGGAACGGCAAGTATGTTGCCGATATGGTAGGAAAACGCCACTCACCGCTTCCGTCTTCACTCTTTTCAATTCCTCGATTTCCTTAACGAGCAACCCAACTGTGGTCCTGAGGTCGTCTATCTCCCGCTTAAGCGCATCGACGTCGCTCCGCCACGGATCCATCCCGGATCCGTGGCCAAACCTGATCCCAGCAGCGACCACTGGAGTCGGATGCGCACGAGCCATCGCCGATACGACGGCGGAGGTGAGAGCGCAGGCGGACGGGGATGACGGACTCAAATCAAAGAGCGAGGCAATTGTATAGCTTTATTATGTGAAGGTTTTAGGGTGGGGTGATCTGAATACGGCAGTTGATTTATGCCTCCGTCGGATTCAGATAACAGGTTTTCGCACGCTCTCTCCCTCATTGAGATATACGAATCAAGAGTGAACACTACAGACGGAAAACTGGAATAGATACCACAGGCAAGACGAGAATGGAGGCCAGATGATGATGACGATGCAGGCATGCGAGTGTAATAAATTAAACTGGTCGATGTGACTGGTCGCAATCACACAGATGAGGTGAAAATGTCCAAGGTCTCACGAAAGGACGCGATATACCATGGGCATGACGTAGGTAGGACCCGATAGATGATACGTGTGCATATTACAGAAGTTTTCCGCCGGTATGTCCGCCACTCTTCAGCGCCCTGTTCGCTGCGAACAAGCCCCTGTCGATGATAGATGCAACGGTAAGAACGCCTCCGACGATAGCGCAGGTCCTGGATGGTGGAGTCGTGAGCAGCCTGATCGGATAGCTATCAAACCAACTCACGAGGTGAGGAAGTGCGCAAAAGACTGCCTCGTCTCCGAGTGCACAACCAAAATGGGAGAGATGTCGTAGTTTAAGAAGACACCGGGAATGCCACTCCCGCCGTGTGTGACCTGGAGACCCAGTTGATTGTTCTCCTTGTTACCCTTTCCGAGGTCACGCCCGAACTGGGTCGTGCTGTACTGGTGGGTGTTGATGACCCACTCGCCAAGGGTCCTGAATTGGGTAGAGACGACTTTGAGGAAGTATTGGAACATGTAGTTGTTCTCCGTGGTCTGGGAAAAGAACAAGTCAGTCTGAAAGGGAGGGTCCTGAGTGCTGTTATCGGCGAACGTACCATCCATTCGGTGTTGTCCAAAGGATGGTCGATGACTCCCATCGTTGCCATCAGAGTCTTCGTCATGATAGATTTACGTTCGTCGTACTCATCGTCCGCGGTAAACTTCAAATGGTGGATGGTGTGACTGAAGTCATGTCGAACACCCTCTTCCTTCAAGTATGGGACCAAATCGTATACGTTTTGGTAGTTGGACGCTTGGAAGGAGCGACCAGGGGAGAGGTGGATGTTGCCGGCGACCTTGTTGACACGGAGACGGCCAGAGATGTTGCAACCTTCATGGGCTTGATCCTTCAGTTTTTCCGCCCAACCTTCTTCAACGCACTAGTTTATCCGATTAATCTCCGATGTTCGCAGTGAATGCACACGGGGGATTGCACCGACCTGGGATATCGACTCGGGGGAATTGAAGCTCCAGCCTCGGTTGATGTATGACTGGCGGACTTCATCGCAGCTGTTACAGCAGCCGTCCCCTCTCGTGGTTAAACCTCCATAACAAGAACCACAGTAATCAGCGGAGCGTTGTTCGTTGAGCCTATCGAGGTCATTGCGAGGGTCCGCAGAGTGGGAGTCGGGGACCTGGACTCCGTTTTCGTCGAGGCGCACTTTAACTATCTGGTGGGTGATATCACGCTGGACCTCGCCACTAACGTCCATGACGTCCAAACTGAGGACTATGGGGGGAGACATTAATTTAGCTGGCGCTTGAGGTCTCGAACGAACGCACGGTAACATGGGACGTGAGGGAAGGTGACATTCAACCAGACGGTCAGGGCTTGGCCTCTGCTTTTGTCGACGACGATAGAGGTGTCCATTCCAACTCTCCTGTAGTCGAAGAACTCCACGGTCGTGAAGGTGAAAATGATAGCAGCAGAAATCAGGGTCACTGGTGGGCGTTCATGATTGAGTCGAGCGGAATTCGCGAGACCTCGGACACGTACAAAATGCTCCGGTCTTGGTCTTAATCTTCACATCTTCCGCCGTCTGTGAATTACGAAGCTTGAGCAAACGATCGACAGGATCAAGCACAAGTCCAGTGCACCTTTCCGAAGGCGTCAACACCCTTGAGGTTGGCCAGAAAACCCTTCGCCATGGCTGTATGTCAGCGCCGTGGGGGACCGGGAGGGGGGGAAGAGAGAGGAGAGATGGTGGTGAACAAAGGAAGGAGAACGGGTGGTATATGGAAGGTAAAGTGTCTACGTGGAAGGACTGCCAGTGATCACCCTCACGTGTTTGCCTCAAGCCGCCACCTGAGCCTCACCCCGAGTTTTTCCCGGCTCCAGGTCGAGCGCTGATTATATTCTCGACGGCCAACAGGCCGTTGGGTGGTTTGCAACCAATTATTCGCATTGGTGTAACAATTTTATCGGCGGGAACAAGTCTATGTGTTTTGACTGCGGAGGGACGGAATTAAGCGAACGTGTCTGTTCCGGACGACGATGGGGATTCTGAACCTCCTCCTCGCCCTGGCTGCGGTGTCATCGACGTTGGGAGCTGCTGTGAGCACTTCGACCCCCAGACCGCTGGTGATGTGGCATGGCATGGGTGCGTGGGTTTATCACGTACAATTGGCTTTGACCAAACCTGGTTCTAGGAGACTCCAATGCTTCGCCCGGAATGGTCGAGTTCGGCGAGCTAATCGCAGAAATGCATCCTGGAATCTTTATTCATTCGGTGTACATCGAGGAGGACCAAGAACAGGATCGCAGGGCCGGCTTCGTACGTTACATGCCCCTCCGCTCACCCTCGCAATCCACCCACCAAAGTTTCGTAGTACGGAAACGTGAACGAGCAGATCGACTTTGTCGCTCAACAAGTTGCAAATATCACACAACTAAAGGATGGTTTCGACGCGATTGGATTCTCGCAGGGTGGACAGTTCCTTCGCGCATATGTTGAGCGGTATAACACCCCCCCTGTCCACAACCTCATCACGTTTGGGTCGCAACATATGGGTACGCGGTTCATTAAGGATAAGATTCGAATCCAAGACTAATCGGGTCACAGGTGTTTCAGACCTCCCTGCTTGTCGACCTTGGGACCTTGCGTGTCAGGCAGCACGCCAAGCGGCGAGGTCCGGCGTCTACACCCACTGGGCGCAAACCAATCTAGTGCAGGTTTGCCCTTCATCCCTTTCGCGTCCCAATCTCTCCACGCGCTAACTGCTGTTTGTGGTATAGGCACAATACTACCGGGATCCGGATCATATGGATTCCTACCTCGCCAGTAACAAGTTCCTCGCGGACATCAACAACGAGATCCCTGGAATGCACAACAGGACGTACGCCAAGAACTTATCTTCGCTGAACAAACTTGTTCTCGTGCTCTTCTTC
>Ga0307515_10003779_pt1 | contig 31722 bp, 28 predicted proteins | sample 17_EM_MG_FD_194513 | JGI IMG/M metagenome (GOLD analysis project Ga0307515, IMG submission 194513) | Populus trichocarpa ectomycorrhiza microbial communities from riparian zone in the Pacific Northwest, United States - 17_EM | ecosystem: Host-associated > Plants > Roots > Unclassified | place...
TAGCGGGGGGGGAGCTCCGCCATCTAGCCGGCTCGCCCGGAGGCGGAGGGGATATCAGGGTCCTGTCATACTCTAATTAGAGTCAATACAGTATGATTAAACAACAACAACATAAACGCGGACATAGTTCCGCACCTTGGCAGGGGCTAAGTGGTACAGCCATGGTTGAATAATTTCCTTGATTCTAGCCAACAAGACGGCTGACACAACGCCTAGAATTCGTGGCAGGGTACTGCACATGCGCAGGGGAGCCCTGGCGGGGTGCAACGTGCTTTTTCGGTGATCGCGCGCTTAGTGACGGCATTAGTGCGCTTTAAGAACGGTTTAGTGCATTCCAAGTTCTGCTAAATTGCAATTTGGCACCTTCTGATCACCACCATTGTCACGGATTGGCTACCTAAATATCATTAAAATCTGCCATACTCTAGAAGGAGTGAATGCAGTATGATTAAAACAAACTAGCTGTTCGTTTCATCCTTCAGTAGTTCTTATGGGCTATCGCGCTTCAACTTGCCGCATGACGGCTGGTAATTGCGATAAAAGCCGGAAGTGACTAAGTGTGTAACCAAAGTGATGGTAAGCATGATAAAAATTCGGAACAGTTCATCCGGTATGCGGGTGCCCAATCAATTGGCTTTGGTACGCCTTCTTTTGTAGTAGAAACCTACACGGAAGCAGGGGCTGCAAAAGTCCGTCACGTCTGGGCAAGACCTTGCCCTGCACCGGACTATGATTTGCCGTCCTGAGGGTTTTAGACTGCTGGACAGTAGATGTTGGTTGCGTTCCGAGTGATAGATTCATGATGCGAGTGATGCAGCCATGACCGAGTGATGGTATCCAATATCCCTCCTAACCGTGTCTATCTATGGTATGTAATCCACATTATAACCAACCTAGTTGATCATCGCAGATTGAAGAGCCTACATCACTATGTCTCACTCCAAATAATTGCAAATCTGCAGGTGAACCAGTAGCCCCAGCTCTAGGTGTCGCCCCCTGTTGCTCTGATTTAGGCCTTGGTTTTGTAATATGTTGTTTGTGATTAGACGATAATGCGGGGACCTGAAAGACTAGCGGATGGACGAACTATTGCGACCTCTGTAACCGAGGTCTACAAACTTCTGCAGAGCGTGACGATGCAAACCGGTCTGGCAACCCTAAACAACTGCGGTTCACGAAAAGTGCTTGCTGCACACATTGATCCTTCTATGATACCATTCACATCATCGATTGGTACAGCTATAAAGACAACTCCGTTCACTGACACCAAACCCAACAGCCCGTCTATCACCTGGTCACCCAGCTACCTCGGTCCTGCTCGCCCACAACCAACTCACTCAACTCCTCCGCTGTCTGCTCTCCATCCTCGGCATCACCTCGAGTCCGCTTATCCTTCGACCACTCATCACGCCATTCTATCACAACGCAGAACATCAGTACCTGACCAATCCATTGACACCATCCGCACCTACCTTCATAACTCTGAAACAAATCCCACATCGCAACCCCGACCGTCGACAACGCCAAAATTTGGCCAAAGTTCTTCAACTCCTGATCGGACCTATTCCTCTTAAGATGTCCAGCAGCTGCATAAACCCTGACCATCAAAACCGCCAATGTTATCCACCCCGCCACACTCAACAATATATATATCCCCCGCCACCGCGCACGTTTCGTCTCCTGCATCCCCGCAAGATACGTATCGCTTCGCTCCGGAGCTTCCCCATGCTCTTGCTGACTATTTTCTTTGCTCCGCATCGCACGCTTCGATTGCGTGCTCCAAAGCTTGAGGTACGTGCAGTACGCGATTGCGAGGACGTAGTAGACGCCGCTGAGGAAGAACTGGGCGGAGGGCCCGCTCCAGGTCTTGATGCTGGTGCTCAGGTAGGCGCTGAGGCACTGGAACTGGAGCGGGTGGGAGGTGGTGAAGGTGCTCACTCGAGTGCCGGCTACGATTTCGAGGCCAGCTAGGGCAGAATAGAGAAAGTAGTGCATCTTAGTGAGGTGTTTGAAGGTGATGGTCGAACAGCCTATGATTTGTAGGGTTGTGCAGCTTTGGACGTAGGAGATGAGGAGGAGTTGGTCGACTGTTAGGTCTTTGAGGACGATAATGGTTGCTATCATTTGTGCCATGCAGGTTGCTACTTCGACGTCGAGGATCTTGAGGAGTGCCTGGCGCGCTGGGTTAGTAATTTGGGGTTGGGGGATGGGGGGAGAAATACTTTTTCTAGGATAGCATACCCGCCCTTGTTGTTCAGTTCTTGGTTCTGGTGCTTGAGGTAGAATAATGTGACTACGACGATATTGCCCAGTAATGATTCGCCGAGGATTGCCAGCACAACCTTTTAGCAAACCCGTCTGGTGTTAGTCATAAATTCGTCGACCGAGTGCAGATATGGCATACCCCGAGACCAGTTACATCTGGGTTGACCATGACGAGATCCTTGCATTGGGAAACGTTGAAACCCTTGTTAGACATGTTGTTTCGAACGGATGGGGATTCAGAAAACCATTGTCTTGGGGCGGTTTATAATATAGGTGCCCTCATTATCTTCTGCCGGGATCGTCAGACAGATGACACAACTGCTGACAGATCCGCCAGGGTCATGTCAATGAGCTACATGTAGATCGTAAAGTGTGACCTCATTAGTACGCAACAACTTGCGTGGGTTTAGCCATATGATTGGTGGTCACATGCAATGCCAGGTTGTCCCGCTCAAGCTATGCCAAAGGAAGTATCGGTGTGGTAGTACAATGCGCAGCTTATTTCTGAGTAATGGTGAACGTGCTTAATAGCCGCGCATGGTAACAGGTTTTGCGTAAAACTCGTGGCTGCAATACTCATTTTAATTGGACGATGCACTCAGTGTTTCTCAGCGGCCCCGCCGCAAAATCCGAGGCCTGGTTTGGCGCAGGCTCGACCGTTATTTTGAAGGCTTGGCTTGGCGGCCAGCCAGGCCCGGCTTCATGCAGGCCGGCCGGGCCGGGCCGCGTAGGAACGCTAGATGCACTAAAGCACTCAAATACTAAGTGCGGCTCTGTTAACTCTCAGCTGTACCTGTCACGATTATACCTCCTGCCTAGTGATGGCGAATAAACTAGCACTGATGGTGAGACAAACTGGGGAGCGAAAGCCACTCGTTTTATATTGATCTGAATCTTAGCATCGCGTCTCATCTACCGTGCCAAGTGGGGGGTGCTATACATCTCCTCTGCCCTCATTCGGAAGCGAAAGTACATACCACCCACCGCAAACCGAGCTACCTTGTTTGAGGTAGAAGAGATTCTCGATGTGTTTACCATAATATTGACCTATCAAATTAGGCTACACTTTATACGAAAGACAAGATCGGTTGCTGGAAGATCTCTGGTACCCAAGCAACGGAAGAAGCAGTACGTGAGTCTAAAAAGCTAGACTTGGTGTTAGCTGCTAAAACCGGTAGTACATTCCTAAGACAGCTAAAGACGGAAGGCAAGATTACTATACAAAGGAGTAGTTGGATGATAGAAGCTATGAGTGGTTTTTAGGAATGTGGCAATTTCAGGCGCGTCCGATGGCGTTGGAATCAAATTTCTGCGAATGAGCAATAATTTTCTGAACATGGCATGTTCTACCAACAATGTGGCTTATTGTTTCTAAATAGTATATTAACGTCATTGATATATATGGAGCCTTAATAGCCTAAAACTCGGAATCGACACAGTATGGATCATTAACTATCACGCGTGTTTGTCGATTATCTCAAGATTCTTCATGGGTATATAAGACGGCTGATTCTATTTACATACGGTAGAGGACATCGTATGCCATCTGTTTCTGCCTGTGTGACACAGCCCGGACCACGCCCACAGGCAGTGTTCCCAATGGGCCAGGCGGGCCAGTTTCAGATCAGAACTGGCCTGGCCCGCGAGTGACAGGCCAGGCCGATGAACGGCCTATATCTACAGGCCTCACGCTGGTGGAAACCATGGGCGACTGGGCCAACCATCGTTCTTAAGGCCTACAGTTTAACTGTGGGCGCCTGTAGGTAACTATAGTTTCCACTGACACTGGTATTTTCAATCGGTGCCTAACAGTGTGATTGTACTATAAATACAGAGGTTCAAGCCCAAGATATGTGTACATTTAATTCTGCTTCATAATTGCTTCCTGGTAGAGTGCATCCAGCATCTGAAAATCATTCTCCACGTATATCGACAAAGACAAGCTTAGAACCATAAGTTTAACAGATGATGGAAGCCAATGGTATGAGTCATATATTGTGACGAACTGTACTGGTGAATTGTGGCAACATCAAGAGACTTCTAGAATATACACCGAACCACTACAGATTACCGACCGCAATGGTGACATACTCTATTACCAAAAAGCCTATAGTTGGCCCAGTCACCCACAGTTATTGCCAGGCTTCAAAAGTGTAGGCCTGGCCTGCACAGTTATTAATTTCGGGGGCCCTGACTGGCCTGGCCTGTGGGCCACAGTCCTGACTACGGGCCGGCCTGGCCCATTGGGAACACTGCCCGCAGGTAGTTATAGGGACGCTATGTACTTTACGGAACCCGACTTTACCTAACTAAAAATATAAGCCGTCGTTGAAATAAAGTTTGATAGTACGGGAATAGTGGTTAACTAACCTAATATAGGTAAGACTAGTGACTAGAGTGCAGTTGACAGAGAACACTCTAAATATAGATCGTTCACGAGGATTCTCCTAAGACACGAAGGCGACACTTGCTGCACGCAGCGGCTGCAGTATTAGACGAACACAATAACCTCGTATATATTACAGTTAGCCTGTAACGGTCTCCTTGACCCCTGGCTTGCCCATCCACACTCGAAGAACTAACGGCAACACCCCCTATCAGATATTCAACCCAATTTTAAAATGCAGTTATTATCGCGAGCTATATTTAAAAAGTACTTAGTATCGCGAGTCATACTGTCACAAGTTAGTTTGTGGCTAAGAGATGGCCGGAGATGATGTGCGAACGTCAAGGTTAGTACGAGATTCGGATTTTTTTTAGTGCAGAAATCCGAAGAGTGTGCTAAACTGCAATATATCTCTCTGGACGGACCTTCCGTAATGCGTGAGAAATGGGCAATGACACTTGGTACAGTAAGTGGAGACAACGTGAGGCCGATGAAATTCAAGTATGAGATCGGAGGAAGAGACTTAAGTCACATGTTGCATTATGGGCAAGCATACTACCAGGTGGACGCTCCAATTGCTTGTGTGTGAGTTTCAATATTACGGATGTGCGATTGATGTAGTTAGTAGGTATGTTAAAGGCTATTACATTGTTATAAAGATATTATTATAGGAACATCATATCGAATATCTGAGTGGGGAATGGGAGTGGCGAATGGCATTGGGTGGCAAAGGTATGCCCGAAACATTTCTCTATATACGTCGAGCCTTTCTCCTTCACTCTTCTCTCTGTACTTTAGTCTGACTATAGACACGGTTCTCCCCATATGTCGCAACATTATTATTGCAAAAATTAGATCTGAGACACTTTACAGACTTGATACAAGCTCACTGTAGATGGACTGAAGGTAAGGCACCTGTATATAGCGTGTCAATCCATATTATATGATTCGTCGGTGTTAGTACGACAATAGATTTAGTTACAAGGCAGGTGACGGCGTTGCTACCGATAGGATGTAAAATTCGCTGTGCTCAGGAGTTAATATGAAGATTTAGTTAGCACACTTGAGCAGTTGACAAAGAAGTTCACAAATTTCAAGTTAAGAAGTAGAAAGGATGGAGCATGTTTGCTCGTTGTTCTGATATCTCGGCTGATGCACGGTCTCACAACCTATGGCGACTCGCCCACGTGTGGGTGCTGCGCACTCACTCTGTATTCTGACTCTCTAGCTGTTGTTCTGCAACCTCCGGCACCTTCGTTCTATCTCCAAACGTTATGTGGTAATGACACGCAAGTTTAAGGAGAATGGAAGATCACGATGGCGTTGCGATGACGCTACAGAAACTGACACTCAGCCACATGCTGATCAATTCCGACCAATGAGCTTGAGGCACAGCCACACAGAAAACAATTCTAGCAAGGAGAATGCTTCGAGCCGACACCAGATGTGTATATATATACAATAAAGATAGAATTGCTTAACCCTTGTCGGCTACATTTCCCTTCACAGCTTCACTTAGTGCGTAGCTAATATCTTTTGAGCTACTTTTTCTCATAGTTTCTGCCAATGAGTCTTGAAATTCACTGGCTGACTCTATGCAGTTGTGCGACTTTGAATGCTATAAGCAGAGCCGCAAGTTGGCCCCGGCAAGTGGCTCCATGTTAGATATCTTGAGGTATTAATTGCATCCAATCCGTTCCGCCGGGCAGTAACACACCGAAACCTGTAGGCCAGACATAACTCGTTGCATCAGCCCGACTTTCGGCGGTCTTGGATAATTACAGTGACTTATGATCTAATATTTCGCGCAAAATTCTACTCTAGGGAGGTATGTACAGCAGGTAGGTGGAGAAGTCACATATACGCACTCTATTTTCAAGCGAGTAGTCTGGTGCGTGGTTCTTGATTCTGATTGCTGGAGCGTAGCATGTTACAATCTGTGTGGCTGACAACGGCATAGAAAGGGGAAACGTTTACTGATTAAAAACTAGATTTAGGAAAGCTCATTCATACCTCAACACAAGTAGAGTACAGGCGAGAACGCAAAATAAGCATTATTTGGGCAGAGAGCAACAAAAGTGAATATAACAAGAAAGAATCAACGACAAATAGCAAGAAGCAATAAAGAATGAAAGGTAGGGGCTCGTTGGTATGCATTTTCCTTGTCAGACACTTATTGAGAATGCCACCGCTGGACACACTGAACAAGGCGAGAACTATACCGATATTTTCCAAGTACACCCATTTATCATTACGGGAGTCTACCGATATGCCTCCGGGTGTTGCTTCTTCATTGTCAGGCTGCCTACGGCGGCTCTGTGGCTATCAATTAACCCATGACCTGCAATGGGACTACAAGGCACACACCCTCCTATTGTCTAAGAATAAACCTAAGATTGATATGAGTAGGTCTCCGATCCCGATGATAACTTGTGCGATATCGCTAAATCTTGACATCTCATGGTTTCTGGATGAGATGCTTAGGGCTGCATGATTAAAAGTATCAATGGAGAGCAGACAGGCACCAAGCATATATTTCATATATGCCTACATTATTGGGAAGTAATTAAAGCCTTTTTCGGAGACAAGTCTAGGCAGCGGAAGGTTAGGATGTAAGCGTTTGTGCGATAGTATCACGTAATTCGTTGCGATGTGTATGTGCGATGAAAAGTGGTTGTCGAATAGCTTGATCTTGAGTTCTGAGAAAGAAGGATTTTATAGTCCAAATATGTGGCAGAGGGGAGGATAAATGACACTAGCATCAAAGTGTACCCTCAGGACAGATTTTCCAGAGTGCAAACAGTCGTTCCTCAATGCTCGCGTTCAGGGTACGGCGGCCAAGGACAGGTTGATATAGCTTTTTGTCTCTCGATACAAGATGTAAACAACGAACACAGTAGTTTGAGCTGCGTAAAAGAAAGTAGCTGGAACTCGAGCACAACCGCAGGGAGAAAAATCCTTGGCGTTAAAGGTTGCTATTCGTCGACTGTGATAGCTTTCGGATAGGAATCATATGATTTATCGCTGGTGGGCTGTGCTTGGTTGCCGCGTGTGATTACACAAATCGGCAAGATTGTTGGGCTGATACGATCAGAACACCGATATCTCACCAATAAGTAAATTGGAGCTACCTCCGGAATTGTAATAGGTACACCTTTTTCAGATTTACATTTCAATGACATCAATTTTTTCTTGCCTTTTTGGAGCAAGATTTTTTGCGTCAGAGCAAGTTCGCGTCGGACAAGCCTTCTCCTTTGGTCACTGGTCATACGGTCATGTCAGGGTTTCTGGTTAGCCTAGCTGCGGTTCTCATCGGGTAATATTACTTTCGTCGGTATCCGCAGTCTGCATACACGATAATAACGAAGTTAAATATTAATCAATTAACTTCTTACATCGCAAGCTGTCCTGTAAGGTACTTAGTAAGTAAGTGTGTGCGGTTTGATCCATTGCGCGATTCTATAAGCTCGAGTAATTACGGGTAGAACATCACACCACAATTGGAAACTCATCATATCTATTGGCTGACCCGCGATAAGCGACTAGTACAATCGGAGGTCCTCGGCAATAGTAGCCACTTGCTATGAGGCTTTCCATTTCACTTGTCAATTCCAGTTTAAGTGCTGACTATACGCAGCGATTGGATGTAGGACCCAACCTCGCAGTGGTGCAAGTCAAGGTAACAGTTAATATCCACCTGGGTATTTGAGTTGATAATTCATGATCTCGTACCCGACACAATGACTGTAACCTGGCGTTGAATCACCGGACTATTGAACCAATAATTTTCTGCCAGTTTGTTGAGTGAAATCTGGTCGGCGAAACGAAATGAACTCATAGTTAAACCTTTTGCTGGATGCTACAATGGGAGACAGGTGCGTCCTAATTTACTATTTCTGCCATTATGTTGATACTGATCTAGTCGGTGTTGTGGTAGGTAATTTGGGTTAGACTTGGTGGTGGTTTCCAGCAAACTCCAAGCAGAGCGTATAACCAGTTCGCAACCCCCACCCAGACATAAGCATGATGTCATTTCAACTCCCCCCGTCGATAGCAGAACCAGATATCAGGTTTGAAGTCTAGCATACTGAGTTCTCTAGTTTACCCCAGGAGTGCCAAAATATTTGTGCGCGGATTTTTGAGCAAAGAACTGCCACGTTTTTCACGGATGCTGTGCTGCTTCTATATGCCATGCATATCCTAGGCATACCAGGAGGATGCCTATGGAGAGGATCGAGAGAAAGCTCTGGATGTTTATTTGTTTGTAATCATATGAAGGCTCAGGATGTATAGTGCGAAGGGATTCTCAGTGCACCGCCTGATAATTAGCCTTGTTTGAACTTCATCGTACGTCATTTCTTGTCACCTCCGAACAGTAAAATCCAGCCAAATATGTGGTCAAAAATGATATCTCAGACCTGGAAGAAATTAGAGGACAACATTATTAGATTTGATATGGCCCGCTACTTTGGCCCCAAATCCAGCTGTAACACTTGGCACTGCGCGACTCTGGCAGATTGGAGGTTCTGAAGTACTTGGATGCAGCTTATCACAGGTTCAAAATGCCTTTTTCGCTGTAAATCGACTCATCACTTCGTGCATAGCACTGCAGTGTCCTTCTTGTTGCGCTTCTTGCTTTATCTTTACCGAATCACATATACAGCCAAACCTATTGTCCACCAATGAAATGACGTCTTTCGCCCGGAACACAAATCTGTAAACTGTTATCTAGGGTTCGATATTTTCGACTTACTATCGTTGCTCTGTAGTTGGAGACTCGGTGGCGCCCGGCAAACGTCTCCAAGAACCACCAGACACTGTAGACTTCCTGGCGGCTACTGAAGTCGGGAAGTTCCCGCCCAGGTGAACGGCGGTACGGACCAGGCGCAGAGGCTGACTCAGGTACGGGGGGCGGCGGCAGTCGGCTTATATCCGCTCTTTTCTTTTCGTTTCTTTTGTTCTCTGTTCTATCCTTTAACTTTCATTTGTCAGCGGGGACGAAGGGTAGCGGAGGGGAGCTCCGCCATCTAGCCGGCTAGCCCGGAGGCGGAGGGGATATCAGGTCCTGTCGTACTCTAGTAAGAGTGAATACAGTATGAATAAGCAACAACAACAACCACCAGACACTATCTTTCGGTAATAGAATTCTGCTGCTATACCTGGTTTTGGCTGTTTCCACAAGTCAATCCAAAATGTCAACAAATCTACTTGCGCAGTATTTTTGTTCTGCAATAAAGGAATCTATCCGATTATGCAGTAGCAATCTGGGCTACAGTTGTGTCCATGTACAATTAACCTCCCCGCCATCCATTGGTATAAAGCTTTAAGTGAGGTTGCATATTATCCTTTAGATTCGTAGATTGTCCTCTGCATTCGCATATTTTCTGTGGGGTTTGAGAACACCCTGAAGATCGCGAACTGAGTCATCCAGTTCTCATACTGGCAAAGGTCGTGCAGAGGCCGGAACATGTATAGAGCGGAGTGTAACGGTCAGTTGTTTGGCTCCCATCCGTATGAAAGGATACAAACATCCAAACAGTCGCATATAAGCACGACAGGATATGTGCATGCATATATGTGCACAGTGCATCATTACCTGTCGTATATATGCATGCAAACGTACAGCAACGCCCACAAAATAACGAGACGCGCGACCGCATTTTTGGAAAGTCGCCCGCCGATCCCATATTACAAAACCCGCTGGCACGTCTCATCTCTTTTTGGGTGCGACGGTACAGTCGAGTCCGATAAGTCTTGGCACGCCCGAGAAGACCTGCAGGTAACAACAAAATCTAATTATCAACCACAACAACAAAGAGCAGAGATTCGAAACTTATACAAATGATAGAGTACATGTAAAAGATACACTACTAGTCTTGATATCTGCTCTGCACACCCAGCACAATCACCAACCTCTGGCACGTCCACTTATGAACTTTTCTCAAGATAGTACTTCCAAGAATTACTGACCTTGGAAGCTTCAGGGAAATTAGCCCTCTACAGCATCAAATGGTGTCCCAGTGCTTGTCTACCACCTCCTATATTCTGGCTTTTATTAGATGCATGTGTTGTCAAATAAACCCGGAAACCCTACAAAGACTACAAATTCCGATACAAATTTTCGAAAAATCCTTAATTCGAACTGTAGGACCATTAATGTAGTGAGTACAAGCTCTCTGTCATATGATCTTGCGCCCTCTAGGAAGTGCCTCCGCGCAAAATAGTTGACCTATGTTCCTTGTTTGTTGTTCACATGAAAAATATGGGTTATGTATATCTTTACCACCAGACCAGGATTATTGTTTTCCTTCTAAAACATTTGCAGCATATCCCATTACAAATCATCATGTTATATAGTAGTTAGCTTTGGGTTTGTGTCGTATTTGGAACGGTGAGAGCAAAAATAATCGACCGTGCCAAGTCTTATCGGACGAGACTGTACCTACGTACCTTAACATACTTTAGTGCGTAACAGCTTTCTACAGAACGGCATAGATTCTGACACGGATATGTATATGGGAGCCAAGCCGAGCTATCATTACTGAATACAATCAACTATCTTCGTGCAAACATTACCTGTTACAAGTGTACTTGTGCCGGAGACATGTTACAGGTCTGATACACGGTGTTGCTGCAGGGGCCGATGCCTCCTGTATATATCTCGAGTTATTCTCCTTCTCTCTTCTCTGTACCATAGAATACATGCACACGGTTCTCCCCAACTTCCATATTGTAACATTACCAGCAGGCGGCAGTGTCGAGTGACAGCATATGATTTTCGCGGTTGGCTATCTGACGAATCAACAGCATGTAATCGTTCCGCCGTGCAGTGACTTACCGCAGGAGTATGGCAACCAATCTCGTTAAATTACGCTTACTTTCGGGGGCCATAAACCAATATAAGCAGTCACAATTCTAAATAATGTATGGCATAATATGTTTTGTGAGAGTAGTGTTTGTTCATACACTATATAATAAGCAATCAGTCTGCAGTATGCTACTTATATTTGATGTTGAAGCGTAGCATGTATCAACCTGGATGACTGACAATGCAATAAATAGGGAAGAGTTTATGGATCAAAAATTACATTAGCGAGAGTTAAATCCTAAATACAATACAAATGTAGGCGAGAAGATAGAAGTAACCATAGCGATGATTAGTAACCCAAGTATAAATAACAAGGAATAACAAACGACAAAATACCGTGAAGTAATAACGCAAGAAAGAAGCTAGCCTGCCTGGGTGGTAGTGCGACATCCCTGATAGTCACCCAGCGATAAAGCCACCGCTGGCTAGTTTCAAAAACGTTACCGACGGCTAAAACAAGATCTATTCTTTCCTAGAGCACCCTGGTAATATTACGGGGATCTACCGGTATCCCTACTTGTGCTGCTTCTTCATTCTCCAGTAGCCTGGGCCGGTTCTGTGGTTATCCATCAACCTATGAACTAATGTCAGGAGAGAAGGTACACACCCTCCTATGATCCAAGACCAGACCTATGTTCAATAACAATAGGCCTCCAATCCCAATAATAACTTGTGTGAGATCACTACCACTCCCAGAGGATGAATGCGGTGCATTGGCCCGGCTGTCGACTGTAAGAAGGCCAGTGGAAATGTCAGTGCATGAGGCTGAGAGTTGTTCCAGGAGTAAGACCAGAGGGTGAGCCTAAAGCCGCATTAGTCGCGAACTAAGTTCGGTGTTCCGCCATCTTGGTAGTTACTGTTGTTCGTCATCACCGGCTCTCAGTCGTAGATACGAATGTTTGCTGGGTAACTGCAGCTGTAGCGGTATTAATAGAAGGGCGTAACTGAATACAGTAACACGCGTGTCGACATACATTTTCGAGAAGTAACGGAGCTCAGGATGTGTTTGGGTCTACAACTGTGAATGGGAGGGTTTCAGCGTGTAGGTAATAATGGGAAGGTTGCTATGATGTATAGACAGTTCGGCGAGGAGTAATGTCAAAAGAACAGAACTTTCGGGTCGAGTACTAGACTATTTTATAAGTTGAGATTCAGAGTACAATTGACAACTATACAAAAGAATGTGTAAGAATGTTTTCCGAGACGAACGTCCTCTCGTTTGGCCATCGTACAGAATTCAGAGTAATCAGAAACAGAGCACGCAGCCATTTCTATTACTTGTACCCATTGTTTACATGTAACTCGATACAAAGAGTAACAGCGCCCACAGTAGTTGGTAAACCTAAACGCCAAGTACCTAATGTTCATCCTGACGCCAAGGAGCAATAATGTCCGTTAATAGCCATGATTATAGATCTTATCTTGCCAGTTTAAACATAGATGCATCTCTAGCCTGTTACACAAGCTACCATCGAGCTGAGAGTAACCGTATGAACTTACCCAACTTATCACGGCTAAATATGGAGACATGGCTTTACCAACTCAAGTGCAGAAGGAGGCTACGCCTATCGCTAACATTCAGCTCACAAACTTTACAATGTGCCATTTCTTTCTGTTTCTTGCAGTGAATATTTTTCTTTCATTGAATGATGCATGCGTGACATGCTCATAGGAAGAGCAGTACTCCAAATGAGCGTGCTAATCCATTGACCGAAATGGTTTACCCACATCTGGGGTCAGTGTTTGAACAGGTTTTGATATTTCAGACACTTTAATCGGCTCACAATTATTTCAAGTTGCAGCACCTTGCAAATACGTTGCAAATATCAACTTCTGAACTTGGGCGGAATATATTAATGTACAAATGAACCTCTCTGCCTCGAGAATTGTATGAGCAAGTGCGAACGAGTACAAGAGTTTTGGTGTTTGTGTTTCCTGCTGATTCGTCATAACACAGCTGAGTTTTTAGAAAATGGCTTGTGAAACTCGAGCTAACTATAGCCATAGTTGGCCCATATAATCGAATTCTAGGTCTTCGGCAATAGCGACTCAATTGGGAAGCGTCCTACAGGCACCAAACTTCCCGCTATTGTCCCATGCATAGGTTGATAATACGTAGTAAATACCAATCGGCGTAAGCCTGACGAAATTGTAGCCATTGTTAAACATCAGTATGACAGATACTCCCTACAAACAGACTAGGAAGAGCAAAAACTACCTGAACGCCGTCATGTAGTATAACCCCAATGTCATATTAATCCCCGCCACCGGCGGACGAAGGTCAAGTATCGAGAATTCAAGGGTAAGGGTATTGCTAGCAGTGTGAGGTTCTAAGTTTGACTGCGTGCTACCCGCTACTCATTGACGGCGCTTCGAGAAGCGAGCTACCTAATTCTTCAGTTGATGCGTTGCTGCGATATTTTCATTCTATTTTTGAAGCCTGTTAAAAATATGCACACAATCGAGCAGTCGCCACCGATAAGGCGTAGGTGGTATCTCAAGGATCGTAGCGGTTCCCGGCCCATACCAGCCGCCCGCGCAAGCACCTCGCCACACATCCAAAAATGGTCATCAGAGGCCGTCCTTTTTATCATGTCTTCTTTAGTAGCAAATAAAACTTTCTGTCCAAGTGAATTGTAAATTATATGTGATGTGACTTTGCAAGTCTTACTGCCCCACCAAAATTCGCTCTCTGAAGTAGCAATCCACCCCATGTCTATGCACCACTACCCACCTTTCTCCTTTACAAGTGATTGAATTCAGCGAAATGATACCTTTCATTATTGAGACACCACAGTTACTTGCATTTTGATCATGCTTAGCAAAGTTTGGGTGGAGATTTGGTATGTCTGGCTGGGCTTTCCTGCTGGCCAAGCCACCATCCCAGCGACTTTCCCTTCTCAAGGTGAACTGAAAATTGCTTGTGACTCCTGCTCTGGCTGAGGGGTAAAGATATTCCCTCTTTGATATTTGACAAAGTGGGTTTTAGCCTTGATCACTATGAGAGCTGTATGACAGATATTGGTATCCCCCCTCTGAGCCTCAACTATTGGGCACATTGCAGATGAAATTCCTTGTGTGTAATGATATTGGTGCGTTAGAGCAGGTCCTTAGCACTAAGGTTGAACAATGTTTTGGGGTGTTATGGGCAGAGTTGTCCATCTGGGTTGCAGTGACATTTTCAAGTTTTTGGGGAGCTGATCTTGAGACAACCTTCCCAACAAAACTGCCCTTTTTATCTGCACCCCATTCCTGCACAGTCCTTAATTTTTGCCAAATACTCTCAAGATTTAAGAAAGTAAGTATATAATGCTGCCAGGCCACCCCCACAGATTGGTGGTTGCATTGCTCTATATTTGCAGGTGGAGTCGGTTGCTATGCCCAAATAGGACGGGGATGCCAAAGTTACGATCCAAGGGATAACACTGCGCACAAACTACGAACGGACATATTTCAACGTCAATGTCACTGGATCTGGCTTCTCGACGCGTTCTATTTCGTCAAAGAAATAATTACACAATGCATCCCCCTCCTTGTTGGGTCTTGTGTTCCTATTTTTGAACCTATTGTCGTGGAATATGCCTCTCCATTCAGCATGCGGATTCTGTATAACGTCACTCTTCCGATGGTAAGTCTCCAACAAAGGACCTTTAGAATAGTCGAACTATTTATAGCAATTTGGTCAATACTTTTTGCTGATATTATCATTGAATTTTGAAGAGTCAACATCCGACCAAAGTTGGAATAAATATTGTTGAGACAGCCTCGATGCTATTGTCCGAACCCCAACATCTTGGCAATGTTGTTTATGGTTGGGAGCATATAACAGACACTAGGGGAATCCCACCGACAGAAGAAAGTAATACACAATTAGCAGGGTTTGTTATCTACTGGAGTAGTGATACTGCCGAACATGATGGGGACAGGAAATGCAGTCAAAGTTTGTCTGTGATTGGTGAATGACTGCTGCACCAGCCTGTACTCTGTGATAATTAATGAGCCAAAACTTGTCCCAATATTATCATTCTGAGAATAGACTAGCTGCTCCAGCGATCCGATATCACATTAGGAGCTCCCAAGTTCGTAGTTAGATACTAGGCAGTTCCGACAGGTTGATTCACCTGTGCGCCCCCCATTGTTAAGAGTTGGCTCATCGCTTAGTGCTTGGCGTGGTCGATCATGTACCTCGCTGATTGTCTCCAACTTCTCAAGTACATACATACAATCCGAAACTCTGGGAATACCACCTAAATTTCTCTCCACTAAATGTGACCAGACAGCGAAACCTATTCACAACATCATCCCCCATTAGACCGCTTCAGCCATATAACATTTTTATTCTATCCCCAGCAACCACTTCGCTCTCCTATACCGTTAAGCGAATACACTTTCCGTTGACTACTAATACCTACTTACGCTTTAAATCCTGCAAGGATTTGACACTATTTATAACACACTTGCTGGTCGGGTATAGACATGGGAGACTACTAGAATACTTCAGCGTTGTAACCACCCTCCAGCCAATACTGGTATTGCTTTCTGTTCAGACTAATATTTAAGATCTGAAGCTTGAGAGGTTCGTACAGCGTGCTATAATCAAGATAAAGCGCTTGCAGTAGTATCGCCTTGATCTACACCCCCGAACTAGAATAAATAACGCTATTTCACCTAGCAACTACCGACCTGGACGAACCTTCGTTGCCAAAGCAACATTCCTGACTAGCTATTTTCATCTAGAGTGATTTTTGGGAGCTAGCCAGGAATTGCAGTGGAACAGTTTCGCAGAGTACAGGAACTGGGGATAACGAAGCTCTCGGAGATGAGCAAAGCGGCTAGAAAATAGTCGGTGGGTATGTAGAATCACTATGTTAGGAAATGGTAAATGACTGCGAGCTTACTGGTCATACACAAACACGAAGGTTTCGGACCGTCAGTCGCACTAGGCTAAACCTAAAGCTACGAATTCTATGGGAACTACATGAATCATCTCTGAGAACTGTACAGTGTACTACACTTTCATCTACACAAACAGGACTATCACCTATGGCTAAAAGTGACTACGACCGTAGGATGATCGAAAGTTACATCTTTAAGGCGAGCTCAACCGTGGCATACCCCTGAAGCTGTTTACCTTCTAGAGCTGTTCTAGGTACGGATAGCTTGATAACTATTAGTTGAGACTGCCAGCAGGCTGAGTGTGGCATGTATATAAATTCACAGAGCAGAGTGTAACTGACAATTGCTTTGTATTGTGGTGTGACAGGGTATTTGTGTTACGGGGATGTTGGCGCTGAGACCTAAGAGCTGGCGGCTAAATGTTGTTGAGATAAAGTTGGACCCACTCTATATTGCATATTATTGTCTTGGTTTTGCATGTGTCCGAGCCGCAGACTCCCTGCACCTAAACAAAACAACTAAAAGCGACAGAAATTATTCAAAGCTTACCTATTAATGTTTTCTATATTGGAAATCCGCTCAGCCTCGCGCCCGAGTCCGCCCGACGATGGCGGAGCGGCCAATATGGTCTGTATGGAGAGACTGCTAGAGTAGGCAGAACGATATCGCTTTTGGACTTTCTCACAGCGCCCACTACCATTTCCAACATGCTGTCTGTAGAGGACGGTGGCAGTCTATAGCTTCCAATATTCCAGTGCCAAAAGTCAAATGAAGAATGAAGTCAAAGTCAACGAAAGAAAGAATCGGTAAATACAAAGGTAGGGTAGTTAAATATAAAGTTAAGGGGTTAGATCTCTCTAAAGGTAGTGGTGCTTGACAAATAGAGTGAAATGGCATGCCGGTGGTGTCATCGCAGAAGTACGCTTTGAAATGTTGTATCAATCCCAGAATGCAATGCTAACTTTCTAGCTTCATGGCGTCGCTCCTTTTACAGTCTTTTGCGGCCTTTTCTATCCGCTCTCTAGCACTCGTAACAAGGATCCTTTTGTCCTTGTGCAGCCTTTCACAGCCGGTCTCAATTCGTAACTCGTAATGTGTAATAGATCGACATTTAGTGCACTTGTATAAACCGCAGTATAACATTTACCGTCGATCTATCTACTGTGACCGTAGGTTCAACGAGACCTGGCTGGAGATGATGCCCAAGTGCACTTTGAGACATGTATACCTAGAGATGGCACTCGGGAGTCGGGGGCATACTCTGTGCTAGTGTTTGAAGCGGTCCGGACGACCTTAATCTAGGATAGGGACTAGCACAGTTCAGTACAGCAGAGAGGTCAGATTATACTAGGTTACAGACTGCGATTTTTGCACTGGACTAGTCAATTACTACTCATAATACTTGCACAGATTTGGTATGGTTCCTAGCAGGTAAAAGCTAAAACCGTGACTTATTCCGGCATTTTACCCACGAACACACCCGAACACACATCCTAGGAGCTATTGTGATAGTGTTGTGTGAATTTCTAGTCGAACTGGGGCCTATTTATCGCATTATTAACTCAATCTTTGCATATCTATACATAAAACGGACATTTCTACGAGGCAACTGATTCGACCTTTGGTTGCTAGGGAGCTTTAGCGACCATCTTTGACCTTACTTAGTAGTCTTTGACTCTGCATAACTATTTAACTAGACCTCTCTAAAAGGGGAGAGTAGGTGCAAATGAAAGAGGAGAGTGAGATCTACAAAGTGCTTTGTTCCTAAAAAAAATATCATCGATGCATATAAAGGACAATTCCTCTGGACAAACGGTAACAATGAGAGTGGCTAGTCACATGCACAAACTCCCCCTCGGCTCCTTTGGGCCACGCAAATTAAATTTAGGTGACAAACTTTGTAGAGTACTCTGTGTGGTGATTTCATCGCTGCAGGAAGATAAACTGCTGACTAGGGATTTGGCCCAGTGGCTTTCTTAGTGTTCAGTGCTGGCGAGTTCGGGCATGAGGCCGGTGGCTTACGGTCCCCATGGACCTCGCCTTCCCCCACCAGTCTCGCCCGCCCCCATCGGCCTCGCCTGCCCCCATGGCGAGGAGGCGAGCTCGGCACTGGTACTCGACTTTGGGCTCCGGCGTTGGCAGTCGGCATGGAGTTTTTCTTCTCTCTCTTTCGTATATAAGTCCATAGTTGTCTCTCTCTTTGAATCGACAGACAATTGAGCTTTCTCGTTCTTTCTCTTTTGCTCTCAACATAAACGTCTCGATTAGTCACATTTGTTTCTCTGCGTGATCCCTTTTATAACGTTTGATACAAACGGGTGTTCACTTGTATAAACCTTATCTAAGGTATCGTCGAGGGCCAGTCCGGACTGAGTCAAGACCGGTCTGATAAAATATTTGACTCGCCCGATCCTAGTACAAAAACATTGGACTACACTGGTCTAGACTGGGACGGTTCTGGTCAGGACTTGTTCACCCCCGAAACACTGCAAACACTGCTCTGTGCCAAAAGATTTCGAAATCGGCTCAGAATAATCTGAGAATGCGACCATTTAGAGTGCATCAAGTGGATTGTTTGAAGTTGAACAAATACCTTAATTGGATCACGATTGATGAGGTTGAGATTGTTGAATGTATGGGGACGCGGCGAGCCGATGGTAGGTGGTATAGTATGGTAGTAGTATATGGTAATAGTGTTGTCTAGTGATGTGTAAGGGAATAGGAAGAGTGCCAGCTATCTACAGACTATATAGCACCGGATCCTTATATAAGCAACAGAGATGGCGTGGTGGATAGTTATACGGAGGAATTCCATCAACTGCACCATCCGCCATGCCAACGTCATAAATATTCCTCCTCTTCAGTTGTTGTTTGATGTCAAATGGTCTACTCAATGCGCTATAATTAGCCAGACTCTCAGATCGTGAACCCGCAGAGCCGTTCTCAAGCAGTAGATGTATTTGGCGCGGTATCACTTCCGAGGGGGTGGAGTCTCAGAGTTCAGCTAAGAGCATGAAGACGAGTGCACTTGAGAGCATACTCAGGCGGAACTTTGAGTGTGCAATCAAGCTCACTTGGGAGTATGAAGCTGAGTGCACCTGGATACGCAGACTGGTGGGCGGGAAGTGGCATCTGGCGGATGGCGGAAATCATGACGTTGGTCGATCTGAGTCTAGCAATTTGCGTGAAATTTATTTTGAGAAGCTAGCTCTCTGATTGAATTTGAGGGTGTCTAACGATGTCTACGGTGTATCACTGCCATGGTGTTGGCAACTTCAACCATCTCTCCTTCATCAACGATGAACAATTAGATCTTGGGGAAAACAGATCTCTGATTAGTTCTTCCACCGGAATCTGCCGCTCGCTTCCCATCAATTTGGACGTATGTATCTGTGCGCACGCATCTAATCCTGCGGTGCTCATACTATATACGGTCATGGTGGTGATGGCGACAGTGTGGTAATGGCGACGGTGCGGTGAGCAGTGTTTCCAAACAGCTGGGCTCGCCGCCCGACAATTTACAGACCACACACGGGCTAAATCCGGCGGGTGCTCATAAAAGCCGCGAGCGGCCTGGCTTTACAAACAAATGCCGGCGGTATCAATGAATGTCAGTGAAAACTAGCGGTATTAGCAAATCCCAGTGGTATCTACCAGGATGATTACTCCAGCTATTCATATATGCCTGTGAATATTTATAAATGCTGGCGGTGTTTATGAATGCTTGTTAATGCCGGCAAATATTTACAAATGCCGCCTCTGTATGAGTGCTAGCTTATATTTATCAAGTTGGTGCAAAAAAGCTGATAATTCTTAATCCGGCCCGTCAGCACGTCTGAAGCTCGTAAACTGCCCAGGCTTCTTCAAGATGCGCCCGTTTGGCCGTTTGGGAACACTGGAGATAATTAATTGCCACAATATAGGTCAGAGGTAGAAGCACTTCGACAAGTAGGTTGGCTACAGCCTACATCAACGGTAAATCTTCCACAGTCTCAGAGCTTCTCATCAGCCCGAGGCCATCCATGGAATAAGCCACTCGCGTTGGTGCGGTTCTCTCACGCAGTTCTCAAACATGCTATCATGCAGACTTTCAGGCCTACCCAAACGGGCTTTGTTGTTGTTGTTTATTCATATCGTATTCCCTCTAATTAGAGTATGACAAAGAGCAATTCCCCTCCACCTCCGGGCAAGCTGGCTAGATGGCGGAGCTCTGCACCCACTACCCAACAATGAAAATTCACCCCCTGCCTTCTTCCACCCCCATTACCCCAGGGCACCACATTCTAGTCGTCCCCCAGAAATGTAACTGTTCAGATCCAGTACCACAGTCACCTGAGTCCAGGGTCTCATTGATGTTATCGCAGTGGAATACCCCAACCGTCCTACCTCGGGGTGTGAACAGCACCTTTGATGTGTCTACCGATGTTCGCTGTTTCAGTGGGATGATGCATCCATGGGAACAACTCGTGGTGCTTGTGCGCCTGAGAAGCCGGTCTTCCATCATAGCTCCTCCGAGTGTTGTGGGTCGGAGCATGCTGTCCTCAGAAAAACTCTTCACTGAACTGCTGCCCTTTCACACCCTAGTTGTGTTGTGTTGTAGATTGTATTGGTTGTGTCGTCTAGTGAAAACCATGTGTAAGGGCATGTACGCCAGCGTTCGGCCTAATAGGCATACGTATGGTAATTATAGGTATACGGTTGCAAACGTGGACTCGAGTGATAGTAAATAGGTGTATAGGTAAGATTATCGCTAGAGATCTAAGTCTCGTGGCGAGCGGCCTATATAGAATGGCCGTTACCCGGCCACAGTCACGTGTCGCCATTACACCATGTGGCTAACTTGTGTAAACCATCGAAGTAGGCAAGTTGCCTTGGAAGAGGGACTACCATTCGAGGTCCATACTGAGTGGTATTGGGTGGTTGTCACAGTCTGCGGTACACTTGAACACAAGGGGTGAACAAGCGGACACACACAGGTATTCGAAAATGAAGGCAAAGTAAAACCGCAACCCGCCCAAAAAAAAGGGGGTCTTGGCAATACCAGGCGGTGAGGTGTTGTCGAAGGTGTGTCCCAAACGGGCTTTCAAGAGCGTGGGTTCTTAACCGAGCTCTCATTTATAGTATTAATAGTGCATATAATGTCAGCGGAAGCCTGTCGGCATTAAAAACTTGCATCGGCGAGATTCAAAGGTACGGTTCGTTAGTCTGAACCGGTACCGAACCGCGTTAAACCACACCCGTGATCAGTACAACTATGAAAAACGTCATGAAAATTACTTCTAGCTGTCCGTGAATAATAGAATTAGCTATCAATTCATTGTTTAGCCACCCAGTATCTCTACAATTGTAACTAACTCATCCACTGCACAATGGCCCTGATGCCAGTGCCAATGAATGCCGCGCCTATATTGTTTAGTCACTTTGGAGGGCTGACAGCGACTATAGGAATTATTAAGAGCAATCAACAAAGATTATGAAAGATGCACGATAGGCATAAGCAAGAAAAGAAATCCTACCTAGAGCGAAGCATCACTCAGGCCCAAGGCTCACAAAGAAATAAATCATGAAAGATTATATAGTTAAAAAAAACCATGAAGTTCGCCCGTGATATATTTCTGCTCCCCCGCGCACATTAAACGCATCATCATCCTCCAACATACCCCATAAAATGCGCAATGTATCCCATAAGCGATAGAGCAAACCGTAAGTTGAATCGCGGTGGCTATTCCCCTGTTGAAACATTAGATTTTGTCAAGCTATCAGCCTATCTTGCATTAAGCTGGTACGAACCCTATTTACTGTATCTCTGTATTTAACAGTTTCAAATCGGCCAGAGAACAAGGAAATCCACTAATCAAGAAGTAATCCTCATTGTGCCGATGACGAAAGTATCCCTCACTATACGGAGAATGAAGAAATATACGAATCTGTTTATCGGAAGACGCAAAAAACGTTATGCTAGCTGCTAGATTTCCGCTCTGGGTATTTCGAAATGTGCTGTTGATTGGTTGCGCCTCTTCATTGTCTATTTGTACGCGAATCTGAGGTTCAGAAAGATCATAGTGAGAATTCATTACATTGCATATCTTGTCGTAGCCTTGCGAATCGGCATTCAATCGACACAGTATCGTTCCTAAATAGTCTGTTAACTATGAACGTCCTATGTCAAACGAATCTGATGGAAAACCTTTGCACAGTTGTCGGTGCTGATCTGTGGGATCTTGTTTTATTTCATCTAGTTTCAGATAGAACAGAGATGAGATAAGTTTGTTAGAAATTGCCGTTATCAAGTCTAGATGCTCCTTGCAGTACAAGGTAGTTTCAGCCTCCATGTATTCCATTTCCTCGATACCATCAAGTGCCGGCAGTTTTCCAGTCTGAAATTCCATGTTAAGACGAGGGTATCGTTCATCTTTTGTTTCTTTGTCAACCTTTTGGTTAGCTAAAAACCCTTCCCATGTTATCTGGGACTGTTTTGAAGTATGATGTTTTGTTCTAGTCCAGTCACGGAGGATGTCCCTCCGCGGAGAGACCGGTCCATTGACGGAGTCCCACCCTCAGTGACTGGACTGGTTCATTCGCGGAGTGTACCCCTGCACCCCACCTCCGTGACTGGACTGGTTCATTCGCGGAGCATACATACAAAGAGCTAATTACACTCAACGTCGTGGTGCAACTACAATTACAATATGCTCCATATCCTGACTTGAAACCAGCTCTTCCTCGGTGCCTTCTTCCTCTACATCGTCCTCTTCCTCCTCCTCGCCCACATCCTGGTACTCCTCGAGACCCTCTCCTTCCTCAATATCCAGTACTGTCAAATGACTTTCGTCGTTTTGCTCTGCGCCAGCGCAAAACAATACGAGTCGCTTTCAGGCTCTTTCAGGCTTTGTTTTGTTTTGTTTTAATTATACTGTATTCACTCAACTTAGAGTATGACAGACCCCTAAACCTCTCCAGCTCCGGGCTGGCAGGCTAGATGGTGGAGCTCCACTCCTACTTCCCGTCGTCCCCTCTTTGACAAAGGAAAAGCACATCTAACGAGACAGTCAATGAGATATGATACAAAGGAAAAAACATTCCAACAGAAACGAGAGACCGCCAGCTCTTACTCCTCCATTCGCCTGGGCAGGAACTTTCCGATGTTAGTGGCCGCCAGGAAGTCAATCATCGCCTTATCGCACTTTTCCATGGAGAACAGCTAAGAGATCTGCACGTGTCGGCATCTGCACGCTCTCCACCCCACCTCTTTCCAGAGAGTTCTTTGCTGGTCTTTGTTGCAGGAAGCCCTAAGGTTCAGTGCATGGTCGTGACTATCTCATTAGACTTCACACCATGACTGTCCATTTTATGTTGACTAGGAATTGGGCCCGGTGGCTTCCCTAGTGTTTGGTGCTGGCGGGCTCGGGCATGGGGCCGGTGGCTTACGGCCCCCATTGGCCTCGCCTGCCCCCACCAGTCTCGCCTGCCCCCACCAGCCTCGCCTGCCCCCATCGGCCTCGTCTGCCCCCATGGCGAGGAGGAGGGCTCGGCACTGGTACTCGGCATTGGGCTCCGGCTTTGGCAGTCGGCATTGGGTTTTCCTTCTCTCTCTTTCATATATAAGTCCATAGTTTTCCCTCTCTTTGGTTCGACAGACAATTGAGCTTCTTCATCCTTTCTCTTTTGCTTTCAACATTTTAGACTTCACACGATGCTCGCCCTCATGCTCTTCATACTTAAGACGCACCTTTGTCCGTCTCTCTTGTACCTACAATCAACTCACTCATTCACATCAACAGTCTTTCCATCGGCTGCAGTGGCGGAAGAGGTGTTCCAGTGTCTGGGCCGTTCTGCCTCCAGCTCTCTCAGGTTTTCACCGGCGCCAAAGCAAATCCAAAAGGTGTCAGGACTCAGACGGGAGCCAACTTTGAAAGTATGGCAAACTTTCAGGCTTTCCACCGGCTTCCGCGGCATATTTCTTTTCGCGCAGATACACTTTCATGCTTTCATTCATGGCCTGGGGAATCCTCTCGATACTCGCAATGGGTGGTGAAGGTCGCTGCCGGAGGGTGCAAAAGACTAGCTGCATCACTGCAAAAGACCACTTCAAAAAACCAGCTGCGTCTCATCGATAGACAAGCTGAATCTAGTGCGAAGGAGGTTTTGCAGCGAAAGAGGTTTGGCAGCGAAAGAGCCACTGCAGCGAAAGGGCCACTGCAGCGAAAGACGCCAAAAGAAGTGAAAATCTCTAAGTCTGAAAGGGCGCGAAAGAGCATTCGCAGCGAAAGTGTGTGGAAAGCAGCCAAAAGCCCGAAAGCACATGGTACTGTCAGGAACCTTCACAGTACGGTCGAGTTTCGCAATGTGGGCTAAATGCACGCAGTTGCTCTATCAGCTAGATAGGGCCAGCTAAGTGCGCATACATGCCTGGGCATATGTGTGCAAAGTATTCACCAAGTGTACACTCGGTGAATGGACCAGTCCATTCACGGAGGTGGGGTGCAGGGGTATACTCCGCGAATGAACCAGTCCAGTCACGGAGGGTGGGACTCCGTGAATGGACCAGTCTCTCCGCGGAGGGACATCCTCCGTGACTGGACTAGAACATGTTTCAACGTATGGTTCAGTAACTTGTAAACGAATCCGACATATTTTGGATACTCTGGCTCATCATCTTCATGGGAATCACCATGCTGTTGCTCGTATCCAGTGCCAATTGATAAAACGATGTCAGGATGTTGATGGTCCGGCCACAACAGCTTCGATTCAGTATCGGCAACATATACCGGGTTGCTGTAATTTATTGCTCCATCCACAAACTCTGTTCCCTTATCCGAGATATAATGTGGTTTGAAATACCGAGGTGCGGCGGATGTAGCCCGGGCACTATTCCATCATTAGCAAAAGTCATGTCTTGGGTCGAACATCCTTACGCCTCCCAAGTTTTCATTTCGTAAGCAATGTTCTTGGGACGATAGAAACTGTACTTGCCACCTCCGGCTTAGGGATGTCAGCCTGTTTGACAATAGTGAAATAGAGACAGATAGGAGTTACCATCATCGGTGGTGGGTTTGCTGGAACGGTTGTAGTTTGTAACTAGATAAGATTTACAACTCATACTAGTCATCGTCACACCAACTCTCACAGGTCTTCGGCCCTGTGTGTAATCCCCAGGGTCACCAAACATCACATCAGTTCCGAGGGATCCCTTCAGTGAATCTATAAGAGCCCCTGTTTTGTACTTGCCATCATGGAACCACTCCACAGCATATTTAATAACGGGAATATCTGCTCCAAAATGTTTTTGAAACGCTTGGTGTGAGAATTCGTTAAACATCTTGAGAGCTTTCACAGCAGACATTTGACTCAAGGCTAGGGCAACAATACCACCGCCGCTAAAACCAAAATTAGTCATGTATATGCCAGTAGAGATGGAAAATAATACCTTGTGCCCATGATAAGGTCGAAAAAGCATCGGATCGGTATATCAAGTCCAGTACGCTTCTCGATTTCAGAAAGGATGATGAGTTCCATTATTGAACGAACTCCGCCACTTATTGCCATGAGTGTCGGCCACAAATGAGGACGTTCGAGCTTACCCATCGAGTGATAACACCCTTGGAGCTGCTTGTTTAGGCTCGTTGCAGATAGTCCAGGGAGGAGCCGGGTATAACTTTTCGTCTTTCCCACATAGAGGGCAATACTTGACTGTCCGGACCCACTGACGTTGTTTATCCGGTAGCGAGAAATCCTGTACGCATGTGTCACATAGAACATGCCCACAGGGAAGCGCCAATATTGGGACTGAAAATAGGCATCCGAAGCAGGTGTAATGGTTCAACGCGGTTTCAGAATCTGGATTACCTGCACCTAGTGTAACATTCGGCCGTGGTCTCCACGTCTTAAAATACCGTTGGTCGGTCAATATTTCAGCTCGAATCGCAGCGGCCGAGGAGCGTATTGCAGTTTGGTCGAGGCGTTGAAGGAGCTTTGTATATTCGTCAGAAACGCTCTTTACCGACTGCTCACAAATATCCCTGATGCTATCGCCATCTCCACTACGGTAGTTGCCACCTGCAACTGACTTTCCACAATTAATTTGATGACCCTTGTGGTGCTTCGTCTTGACATTAACACAGTAGCCGCCTTCTGTGTCAATGTACCCACAAGGCCAAAAATTGTCCCAAAATTCTTTCATTGCAGCCCGAAAATGTATTCCGTACCGCACTATCACCCCAGCTTCTGCTATTCACTAGTCAGTTAACTTGACTGCTTTCAGAGTTGGATAACCTACATCGATCTGGGTACTCGTTGCGGCAAACATCAAGTAAGAGAGCAGACGCAACCAAAGGCGCGAGAATATCAGTATTGAATGCAGAACGGGAAAGCCTTGTCGGCAGGTTATCCAGCATCAACCGTGCTACTTGAATGACATGACCTCTGAAACTTGGTTCGGGACGACGACATTTGACCGCGGACGTGGCAAAGTTAAAGGGCTGCGATTTATTCATGGAGTAATGTTTGAAAGCGTATGTCAGACATAAGGCAAGCTCCTCGCAGTTCAACAACAGTTCCGCATGAAGTCTGTTAATCGTGGCCAGCTTCGTTTCCTCGGAAATTATGCGATTCAATAGTTGATGTTGCTTCTGAAATAATGCTGGAGATTCAGTCATTATCGGTATGCACACTATTCTAATGTTACTAAAATAACAATGAATAAGGTCGCCAATTGTGTTGACAGGTCTATCAGGAGATCTCCGAGTCTCGGCTAAGGTCTTTAAGTCATGATTTATGGAAATGCAATCGGCAAGCTTGGTTAACATGTCTTTCGTTAGATCATCTCTCCACAATTTTGTGTCATGAATGTCCTAGCGTCACATGTTAAATATTAGCGGTCACCATATAGAAGGTAAATTAGTGAAGAGATTAGTTTAAAACACACCTGGACCTGGTTGATGACAATAACGGCGTATGGCAGCGACGGTTGGTTAACAGCACTGTCATAAACCGCATCCGCCCACTGTATCAACTGTGTAAGGATTTGTTCCAAAGTTCTTTAGATGTTAGAATGCACAAGCCCGAGGCTGAAAGAAGTTGCTCTTACCTGGATTCCTTCGTAACGTATATCACCACGTCGGAGAACGTAAAGAGTATCCTGGGATATAGATTGTTTACCATCCAGGACTTTGAGCACTTATCGGAGCTCAAATAATCAATCTCATAATCATGGAGCGGGCGGATACGTGGCTTGCGATGTATCTTCTCTGTAGTTGTGGGGTTGTTACCCCCGCGCATACCCTCACAATCAATGTAAAAGAGGGGTCTGTCAGGATCAGACGTTGAACGGCCGTGGAATAGATGAACGTCACTGCTGGTGGGAGTAGTCGCATCGCTTCCAATGATTGGTGCCTCAATCGAGCCGATCTCGCTTCCACGGTTGTCAAACTGAAAGAAGTTAGTCGCAGTCATATTCGGGTATGCTAAAAAATACATACCTCTAAAAGGGCGCTGATTAAAGTGCTTTTTCCAGCTCCAGTGTCTCCAACAAAACAAACCAAAGAAGGGATTTTGTCGCCCAAGACCGTAGAAATCTCATTGAATCGCCTCGTGACTTCCAGATTAGCCCTGAATGATTTGATTCTAACTCCGAACCATTTCGTATTGACAGGTAAGTTTACTTCGGAGGTGGTGGGGCATTCTGAGCTGGCCTTGGGCATTAACTTGTTTATCAACTTCCGAATCTCAAGCTCAGTTTTCTCGTGTGTTGTTCCGCTAACTTGGCTATGAATGAGCTGTCCTTCCCAACATCTTCCGCATAAAATTATGTCTACACTACTAGTCCTGCTACACTGGCTACACCACCAGAGGTTGCTTGTCGAATTGCATCTGCCTATACAAGCCTCAACCGGGTCGTCGTTTGCCGTTGGGTACACAGAGAGTTTTGGAAAGTCAGTCGGGACAGCTTCACCAGATTCAACGCTGGGTGGATTATTCGATTGCTGAGGTCGACCGAAGCTAAAGAACACCGCAGGATCGAAATCGGTCGAATTGTTTAGGTTGATACGGGACGGAATGGAAGAGAAAAACGCAGATATAGTGTTGCGATGAGGTAACTGTATCGGAGTCTGTGGTTTGATCGTCAGTACTGAACATCGTGGGACCGATGGGATGAGTTGATACCATGCTGCGTTCAATGAACGTAGCGGCCGATCTCCAGGGTGAGATAGTCTCAGTCGCTATGGGTACAGGGTCCTCTAGGCCTGAAGGCACGGTTGGTGGCTGGTGTCGTCTGGGAGGTCTCCCGCTCATAGGAGGCTCCGTCTGTCTCGGCATTTAGTACCTGCTATCGCTGGGACAAGAATAGAATTCAGTGATATGAAGTAGCAGCCGTCAGTTATAAAAAGTGCTGACTCTTTGTAAATCAATTGTAAAGGGTATGAATTTCTCTGCGGTAACGGTTTTGAAAAGCGTGTTGCCTTATCTACAAGATTGGCAAATATATTATCTCGTGGCTAGGCTGACCATAACAGTCTTCTTCGTAGTTGATCATCTCATGTAGTGTTAGTCTGCCTGCTTTTCTTAGTATTGTCTTGAGTCTGCGCCGAGATACGAATAAGAACTGAAACCGATGAGCAATAATGTCCGTTATGAGTAGGTTTTAGCCGGTTCTCGTATTTGGTATTAAATCCCTCACGCGAATGTGATATTTTTATCATAGGCAACGGTATGACAACATGACAAACCTTGTGCATATGCACCTCTAGACGCATATAGGCCCTAGTGCATTAAAGAGTGGGCCCACCTTGAATCATTTGACGTTCTAAGCGCTGCTAGTCGGGAAGCATAATTGGTGCAAGTGTTTCTTACTGCGGCTTATTCCGTTCTGCGTGGGAATTTCGATTTGAAATCTGCGGGGTCTGATTTTCTTTGGCCGTGGCGGCCCTGAAATCTTACGCTAACCCGAATTTGGTGGCCGTAGAATACATTGACTAGACCACCGGGACCCCATACGCTGACTCCCTAATAGCTAATTTGTAGTAACTCATGAGGTTAGGCTGTGATTTACGAAAGATAGAGCAGAAAATGCGTACAATAAGGTACGTGCGCGTACCATCAATGTCCGTTTATTCCCCTACACTAATATACATCCGTTACGCCGCCAGCTACGCCTAAGCACGATATATTTACTACAATACCCGATATGCTTCTATAATATTTAAGATAATTCGGAGACATAAATAGAAAACGCCTTCTAACCTAGCTATGCAGTTGTTATACTGTCAGCTGCTTTGAGTTGTGGAGAATGTTGCAGAATCTCACGGATGATTTTCCTCCCGGTGCAACGCTCTCTATTGGTTCTCAGACCCGCGGTAACAGCGACACCAATCCTTCGTTTCTTCCCGTGTGAGTGCGTCAGCCGATTCTCACTGAAGCAGAACTATGCGCCCGCAATCCCGGTGTGCAAGGGTTGTTCTCACCGAGAGTGCGGGGTTCGGTGCAGAGGTTTCGTTTTGCCACCATTCACCCTGCGTCGTGTTACATACTACTCTTTACTATCAACACTACTGCATTTACCATTGGAGCACACAGATTCCTAGCGTTCCGCTGCCCCTGAACAATGGGAGCCATAATGGAAGGAAAATTGAACAGTCATTATGGGAGAGGAAGTTCAGGAGCCTATCATGGGTTGTAGGGTGAGGTTCATTTCACTGAAATAGCCATAACGGAGGCCTACGGGCTAGACGCACTCGCGCGACAGACATCGATCGACTGAACCGTCCCGTGTTGGAATATGGAGGGAGAACCGTGCGAGTGTATAGACTATAGTACAGAGAGCACAGAGAATGACCCGAACATATAGAAGAGAGTTGTGAGTATTGTGCCGTGTGCCTGAACTGGTGCTTTACTCTCAGCTGATTGGCTGAATATCAGTTCGGTCAGGTCAATATACGCAATGTTCCGCTTCGAGACAAACAAGATCAACCCCAAGAATGCAAGATCGCATCCAGGCAGATATTTGAGTTACCGTGACACTAACTCTTCAATCACGGCATAGCCGCTAGTAGCATCACCAATCAATGTTCTGCAACGGCATCTGCAGGGTGACGGGAGGGAGTCCAAGGCCAAGGCCAATTGAGAAGAACTGTATACAAGGCGGCAACGATAAAAAGGAATTTTCCAGATAATACAATTTCGTTGAATGAATAGGCTCATGTTCATTGTAAGTTAATTTCGGTGGTGGCCCGAGACCGAGTGATAGGATTTTGTTTTGTTTTATTCATACTGTATTCACTCTAATTAGAGAATGACAGAGTCTAGATACACCACCTCCCCCTCCGTGCGAGCCGGTTAGATGGCGGAGCTCCCACCTACTACCCATCGTCCCCTCTCGACAAAAGAAAGCAAGCCAGCCCGCACAAAGGATTGAGAAGAATAAAAGAGATCACTGAAAACAGAGACCACCCCGGAGCTGGACACCCGTACTCCTGCCCATGCTCCTCCGCTTGCTTCGGCGGGACTTTCCCAATGTCAGTAGCTGCCAGGAAGTTCATAACCGCTTGGTCGCATTTCTACATGGACAACAGCTCAGAAATCTGCACATGTCGGCATATGCCCGTCTTCCAGCCTGTGGCCTTTCCCACCATCCGCCAGAGCGTCTTGTGCTGGTCTTTCCAGCGGCTGCACTGATGGAAAAGATGCTCCCATGTCTGTACTGCTCCGCCTCTGCACCACCAGCTTTAGTCGTCCCCTCGGTGTCCAAACCACTTCAGCTACGCTCCAGTCGGGGCTTGCCCGCTCTTCAGTCAATACTATCTCCCAGCCAGTAACTTCTTGTGGTACCAACGGGTCCGGGAAACCTGCCAGCGGTCAGGGTTCGAACTGCAAAAACGGTTCGGTTCAGTCCCAGACCTGTCCAAAAACTCGAGTGGCCACCTCTTCCCAAGCCAATCCCGTACACATACCAGTGAACCCGCAGGTTTTTCCAGGTTTGGCAAGACCCACCAGTTTCAATGTCTGGTTCTACATGTCAGGTTATTCTATTCATGGTCGCATTAAGATATCCTACTGTTAATTGTGAAATATTATCTTAGGTACGTCATTGTCATTTGCGAATGTATTGGCCGCCTACATAGTCAACAATATGGAAGACACGCTTCATACCCCAGTCTGGAAATGAGCTTCAATTAAGTAGCAAAGATTTTTGGTCTTGCATCATGGGTAACGTATTTTACCGGGTGACCGCCCATGACCGGGAAACCGACCACCCGCGGGTGGTATTTATTGACTCAAATGACCTGTCTTAACCACTCTCCCTGACCTAGTC
>Ga0307515_10003780_pt1 | contig 31714 bp, 32 predicted proteins | sample 17_EM_MG_FD_194513 | JGI IMG/M metagenome (GOLD analysis project Ga0307515, IMG submission 194513) | Populus trichocarpa ectomycorrhiza microbial communities from riparian zone in the Pacific Northwest, United States - 17_EM | ecosystem: Host-associated > Plants > Roots > Unclassified | place...
CATGGATGCCGTCCTTGTCAATGTCAAAGCCGCAAAAATCAACTTTCTGACAAGCCCAGGCGCATTTTGCACGTTTGGCCTTGAGACCATGTTCTGTCAGCAAAGTAAGCACTTCTCGGACATGTACAACGTGTTCCGCCAGGCCAAAGGGCAGGACTCGCCACACGTATAAACCAAATTTAGTGCTGAAGGCTGTCTTTTGCCTGTAGGCTGTGGCGATGCGAATTTGATGGTAACCAGCCGCCAAGTCCAATTTTGTGCACCAGCTGGAGCCGTGCATGGAGTTGAGTAAATCCTCGATGTGTGGAAGAGGATAACAATCTTTGATGGTTATGGCGTTTACTGCACAATAGTCTATGCACATTGGCAGCGTACCATCAGGCTTTGGCACAAATAATACTGCGGAGCCAAAATTTCTTGGAGAGGGCTGAATTCAACCACAGCATATAGCCTTGTCTATCTGCCTTCGAAGTTCTGCTTCTTCCCACGGGGAGATGTGGTATGGTGAGCGGAACGGTATTTTGCCATTTGGGTCTGTTGTAATCTCAAAATGAGCCTGCCTTCCATTCTGCGAATTTGCAAATGTTGGCTCGCTGAATAGGCCCCGGAATTCTGTTAACATCTCCTGAAACTCACCTGGCGGTTTGTCTGTCTGAAGTGTACTGCCATCGCCGTGGTGGTGTACTTTGATCAATAAGGCCCGTTTCAACAAGCTGGCAGACACGTTTTTAAGTTCCGCCTTCCGTATCACGTGTATACCGATGAATTTGGCCTGCTCCACTATTCCTTCATCGACGTCCAAGGGGTGTAGGCCAGGCAAGTAATGTACTCGGCCATCCTCTCTTTCTTCCCAGACGTTATCGGCAATCCACATTTCATTGCTGTCATGGTGGATTTGATATCGTCGGTTGATATCACGCATCCATCTTGTGCCTAGCACAATATCAAAGCCCTTGACATTCTATATCGTAAATTCAGCCTCATAGACATATGACGCATTGAGTCGTAGTTTCAATTTGACTCTTTGGCGTTTCTCGATGCCATCCTCTGCCTTGATATGGGCCGTCTCCACAATCATCCATCCGGCCTCCTTTGCCTGCAGGGCAGCCCCTTGGCATTTTAGTTCCTCAATGAACTTCCGCCCCACATAGTTCTCTGACGCACCATCATCCTTCACTACCATTGCCTTTCTGCTGCTCCACCATCCTCCTTTCGTTTGGTATCATATTTTCCCATTAAACCTTAGCAGGTAGACCACTGAGTCATCTAGAAATACTAACTTTCATGTAGTGGTACTGGGTGAAAAACTTGAATTGACTATCTGGCACCGATTTGCCACCCTTTTTGTTTGACGATACCATACATGATTGTGTTCTTATGGCAGGTACAGCCGCAGCTACTGACCTCCTTTGCTTTTTCCCGCTTCAGATTCCGAGTCTGAGAGGCTCTCCAACTCGCTCTCCACTTCACTGTCCGTCTCCTGCTTAGCCTCCATTTTCCCTGCAAGCCACCCACTCTCCTTTCTACCGGTTGGTGCACCTCCCCATTTCTTATATTTACTGGGGCGTCCAGACTGGGCGGTTGGGGCATCGTTGCCGACCAAAGCTTGTTCGAGTAGCTTCTTCATCAAGTCGCGGTTTGGGCAATTGCGAGAGATATGACCCACCTGGCCACAGTTATAGCAGGTCAAGCCATCATCTTTGGCCGGGCCAACTGTGCCGGTTATACCACCTTTCTTGGAGTCCATCTTTGTAGCTGAAGCTTTCGTAGTTGTGGTAGTGTCAGGACGACTTCCAGATTGAGACATGTTGAGAGACATGTCCAGTGCGGCGAGGATATCCATGCGCTGTTCGAGGGTTGAAGTCCAAATCGCACATGCCAAAATAACGAACCAAGTCTTCATGAACTCCCTGGTTGCCCTGTTCGATCTTATATCTATAAGCGTCGGCTAATAGTTCAGCAGGTATAGGCTGCTGCGGTTCCAACTTCGAACAAAGGCGACGTAAATGCTCATTACACTTTGTGACGCGTTCTCCCTTCTTTAGGCTCTGTTCTTCCTGTTCGCGTTTGACCAGGTCTAAGGCGTTGGACGGAATGAGTTTAGCTTTCAACTCTGTGCAAAAGGTTGACCATTCGATGGGCGCACTCAATGGGAAGTGGTGCATGGCCCAGACTGCTGTGTCACCATTCAATTGTAGCTCTGCTTGCTCTCCCCAGCCTGTCATGCCGACCCATCCAATGGCCTGGGCTACATTCTTGAAGTGTCGGTCCAGAGCAAATAGAAAGGCGGTGACATCGTCCAGGGTTCGTTTGCCCTCATATGTCGGATGGTTAGATGACTTGACAGAGAAGCCACAGCTTCCAGACAAGCAAGGCGTTGGCTCTGCGGAGCCACAGATCCCGAATAGGCCAGAGGTCGGTTCAGAGGAGCCACGGATCCCGAACAGGCCAGGAGGCGGTTGGGAGGTATTCGGCGCCGGAGTCGCATGTAATTGGTTAGTCGTCAGTCAGTGAATGATGCGTTCGAACGCTCTCAATTCGGATTGCAGGCTGCTCTTCTCTGACGCGAGATTTTTGACTTGGTGCAGCAGCATGTCCTTCTCCAGCCGGAACTGTGCGATGTCTGTCTGCTCCGTTGTCTCCGGCTCCGACTTGCACCTGTCGAGCCGTCTCTCCCACTTGTCAGATCGACGTTTCTCGATCGGAAGCTCTTCCTCCAACTCCTCAAGTTCCCGCTGAGTGGCCTCTAATTCCCTGCTCAGGCCGTCTCGGACAGGCTCAGTCGCCTCCAAGTCCGTGACTTTTGCGGCGAAGCTCTTGTTTATGTGGCAAATTGTAGCGAATTTCTCGGCTTGTTCAAGGCTCTCGGAGAGGTTGGCCTCAATGATCTCCAATTGAACATCCTCCGTAGCCCTGATCCAGTTGATTGCTTGGTCTAACAAGACATCAGGGCCGTCGTTGATGATCTTCATTCGGTTTGAGATGTATTCTTTTGTGCCAAGTTCTGTAGGTTAGAAGCCTGCTGTGGTTGAGGTCTTAAACCTGCTGCCAAACCTGATTGACTCGGCTTTGTCGATTGTGTCGGTAAACCTGACATCGTGAGTGTCGTGCGTGTCATGCGTAGCAGGAAGGGCCGTGAAGTCGGAAGACACCCTACGATGTCTCCAAGCCGCCGGCAGTCCACTGGTTCGAAGATGAACCAAGTGAACCTGCCATTGTTCGTTTTGTTTTGATTGCTTCTGATGCCTTTGACGCCGTCAGATGTCGAGTGTTGCTACCAATGTGGGCAAAGAGCCTCTCCGTACGAATAGAAGTGAATGTGATTGATGATCGAGCTGACATCTCGCTGGAACTAACTAATACACGAGTCTCCCGCAGAGCCGCACAAATGCCACAGAGCCGCACCTGATGTGACAGAGCCGCACCTTGACATGACCAGAGTCGTCCACCAACATTTCCCTACATCTGACACGTTGAAAACATCATAGACTTGGGGTCTCAACCACCGCCACCTTTGCCGTGGACAGAAATATACCCCGGCACCGGCGCACCGCTGATCGATTACATTGCTGAGCCATAGGAACGCAACACTCACGGCTGCCTTGGGATGAACCTATACAACAATCCCTACTACCCGTTTGCGACGTGTGAAGAGTACCAAAATATCCACTGTGCAATCAAGGAGAAGGGCATGGAGATTTACTATGACAATGTGCTGAAGAAAGAAAAGACCGCTCTGTGTTTCTCAAGCTTCAAAAACAGGGATGCATTCCAGAGGCTCGTGGCTAGCATGCCGGATGATCGGGCTCTCGGTGAGTGGGAACTCCACACACTCGAGGATGTGAGATGGACTGACAATCACCAATGCCCTATCGAATACTGGAGTCGAGACATCATCACAACCATGAGATGGTTGATGTGGCAGCCAGCCTACACCGAGCAACCCATTTTCGCCCCTCAGCGTTGCTTTAACAGCGATATGACCCCGACACGGCTTTATTCCGCAATGCACATTGCGGACTAGTGGTGGGAGAAACAGGTAAGGAGAGATCCTGGGGGATAATAACATGCTAATCAACGTTTAGTCAACCCTCAGAGTGGGGTATACAATGGTACCCTTGATCTTCATTACCGACAGAACACATTTCTAGAATTTTTCTGGCGACAACAAAGAGTGGCCTGTTTATATGACAATTGGCAATGAATCTTCCAAGATCCCCCAGATGACCTCAACACACAGCGTCGTAATGGTTCCTCTCCTCCCGATTCCCATCGACAACCGCACTATTCCTCAGAAGAGGCTGGATGAGCAGCGGCGATCAAACCGAGAGGTGCTGAACGATGTACCCTGGCGGCTACTCCAGCCACTCACGTTGAAACAAAATCCCGGTGCTGGGAGAGGGTATTACAACTTTCTCTGCGCAGATGGCAACATCAGGCGTTGCAAACTGGTTTTAGCAGCACTGTTTGCAGATTACGCAGAGTATTGCAACCTACATCATCTCGAGCGACATGTCTGTTTTTGGTGCAAGTGTCCAATGAATGAACTTGGAGATTTGGTGCTTCCTGACAACTGACACCCCCGGCGGTATCAAAACCTATGTAGAACGCTCAACCATGCCAACAACAAGGAAGCGGATGCGAAACTCTGCTTGAGCCATGTTCACCGAGGATTCAACGTTGTTTGACATATTCCCTGCATTGTGGGCGAACTCCCTGAGCACTACCTTCTCCATACGATGCAGATTGGCATGCTTGACCACCTCCAGAAGTGGATTTTCCATGTCATGAAGATGCACGACCGGCTTAACAAGTAGAATGCAATCTGGTCATCTGTGCCAGCTTACCACAACCTTACACCAAGAAATAAGTCCTATGAGGAAGTTTCTCAATGGAATGGGAAGCAGATAAAGGAAATGAGCCGGTACCTGCTTGGAGTTGAACCCAGTCTCTACAAGGCGGAAACCCCACTCAGCATCCCAGGTTCAATTGCGCAATTGAGTGCACATGGGCATTGTTAGAATTCTATATGTATGCTCGATATAAATCTCACGATGATGCACTATTGAGCCACATTGAGGGCTCCTTGCATCGTTGTCACACCTTCAAAGATGTTTTCTTACTCAGGTGAGCCAGCAAAAAGGCGAAAGCCAAAGCCAGTGCCCTATGAACGGAACTCTTGAAGAAGCGAAAGGTAGACGAGGAAACAAATGCTGGAACTTGGACGCTGTCCAAGCTGCAGCGCGAAACAATTACCTAGAGGGTGTATATCTCCCATGAGATTGATATGTCCAAGGAGATAGATGTCGACTTCAACTTTCCAAAGATCCACTTCATGCCTCATGGCGCTCAACAGATTCATTGATACGGAGCCTGGAAACAGTATTCTGCGGAGAGACATGAACAAGCACACGAAACGAACCTCAAGGACTGTTGGAACACCTCCAATCACAATGTCAACATCCTGCCGCATGCAATCACCGTTCAGCATGGCATCCTGTGCTTCGAAAACAGAGAGCTCAATCTCCAAGCCCTCGCTCAGCGTCGGGAGATCAGCGCTGCCGCCTGCAAAGTCCTCCCTTCCGGTGCTGATCTGGTTACACCGCTGAGCGCCTACTCATAGGCGAAGCCCGAATTCATGGAACCCCAAAACCGCTGTGATGGAAAGCATGCTGACGCTATGATCAAAGACTTTGGAGCATTACTCGACAATACGCGGGACGCAACGCACCACCCGGCAATATACAGCCGCAGGCGGGATTTTAGGAAGCATAAGAGTTGTCACAAGATGTATATATTGGATGAACATCTGCACGCAATGTAGCTCTGTATCTAGCATGTTACTAAATTTCGAGTTGAGGGTTTGGAAGGTGATCTCATATCCGAGAGGTGTCGATGCACAGGAAGCTAGAGCTGTCACGGAGGCGATCGCTAGAACGACTGGGTGCTGGTAAAGCAACGCCCGGGGAGGTGTTATGGCGCACTGAATGGGCGTCTCCCATGACATGTGCAATGACTATTCAATATCAAGCTCCAAAACAAGGATAGAGCTTTTGTTGAGTACTGGTTAGCTCAGGCGCTCACCACTATACTTGAAAACTTGGGTATCTTGGATCCCGTCTCGAAATCTGGAGAAGTGAAACAACCACTGGCAGCGTTTGCGTCGAAGGTTCGCAGCATGGGAAACATATTCGGCTGCGCGCACACAATGCCAGAGAAAGCGACTAGTGGTGAAACAGGAGACGGACCGAAGGAGCGATGGATTGTCAATAGCTACATAGATCTGGCTACTTGAAATGACATGTATAATGATTAAAGAGAGAATTGCATTTTGCGTGCCGGTAGAAGGAATGTGAGGAGAGATTTTCACAACGTCAGCCAGTGCATTGCGATCCTGATGCAGCACGGACCCAATGAACCCAGTCCGATGTATGGTCACAGTTGGTCACAACGCCAGCTTGATCGTTTAAAATAGGAGACCAACAGAGCTAGAAGAAACAGTGAAACAGCGATCAGAGGGAGATATGCAACGTGACGTGTGCTATTGAGGTTGGGCAAAGTGTAATCCGCCACGTGGGAGTCTCTGACGGATCTGATGCAGCGCGTCCACTCCGACCGAGGTATTTCTCCCGGACAGAAATAGTCTTTTGCTGATGAATCTGGGTGGTTATTTCAGGTGTCAAGAAAAGAGACTGCATACTTGACTTGCTCAGGCTCACCTTTTGGGAATAGGTGCTCATAGGATGCACTGTTTGAACCTAATGTTTCGAGGAACTTGTCAAGCTCTTTCGCCCCGGCTCAGTACCATAAGGGGTCACCCATCACGAGAATTTTGGACTGATTTCCGGGATTTCCCATTCGGTCAATGCTTAGGCTGCGGTCGCGTTCGGTAAGCATTCCGGTTCATTTCTCTTTCCATTTGGTCTTTTGTTTCAATTGTAGTTGATGTAGCATCCAGTTCTGTTCAAGCATCTCCATTTGGTTGCCTTCGGTGATCTTTATCAGCAACGACCCTAATTTCCGTCTGAAACACACGGGTGTTCCGGACTGCTCTGACGGCTCTGACGGAACCTCGTACGCTCGGACGGAGAATTACACGCTACCCGTCGCCCCGGCGACGGGTCGCGTTGCATACATACCTCCTTTCCTTTGTGGTGACGTATAGGCATCATCTGAACGACACGTGTGTTACACTCTTCGCAGGGGCTGCAGTTATGCTGGAGCCGTTTACACAATGCCTGGCGATCAAGGACAAGCCTTGGAGCACCTGGGAGCGCCGGCGACATGTCTGGGAGCACCTCGAATCACAGTCATGTATTCAGTTGTATTCTCATGTATGTATCCATATATCTATATAGCTGCCCATCTACACACGCTACATCTGGACTGGCTGCAGTCTGCCGAATATATACTCCCCGTCACCCTGTCCACCTCCGTTACCCCTGTATCTCGGTACAACCGCCGTCGCTCATTGAAGATATACTTGATCGAGCGTGTTTGAGATGCACTTGGAGACGGAGATTGAGTGAACTCAGAGATGCACTTGGAGGCCGTGATTGAGAGACTTTGGAGATGCACTTGGAGACTGGGATCGAGTGAACTCAGAGATACACTTGGAGGCCGGGATCGAGCGAGTGTGGAGATCCACTTGGAGGGCGTGATCCAGCGAGATTGGTCGAGTACTTGGAGGCGGCCGATGGACCGCGCGCCGGGACTCAATTCATCAGTTAGTTAACTCGCAACCGTGGGAATGTGACAAGGTGACTGTACCTTTGAAGCTCTTATGGAGAACTGGCTGGTGGCGGTCGATCGTTAGGTAGGTACGCCGGAAGCTGAAGCTACATTCAGGGGTCAACTCGAAATCGTGAGAATGAAGGGAAGACAGACAATCTTAGGTGTATGCTGTACTCAGTGTATGCTGCACTCAGTGTTAACTAATGATGATGGCATGAAGAGATAGAGAGGGATGACTTAACTTGGTGTTCTTGCAATGATGGTAGAGTTGTGGACGAAAAAGAGAGAGATGGGGGGTCAAGATGAGAATGATATGGAGGATATGAGCAGCTATGAGAAATCAGGGGTACGACTTGCCTGATTGGGTTTAGAAGACCTCGTATCGGTGTTATTACCCGGCGGATCGGGACTCGTACCTGCCGTATCGGGGATAGTCAATTGACTTGCACAAGAAATTCTCTTAAGTCCAAGTTTCTCATGATAATTTCCCCCATCTCCTCTGTTTTCTCTCTTTCTTGTGCTCAACTCTACCATCACCTAAGAACACGAAGTTAAGTCATCCCTCTCTATCTCTCCATGCCATAATCATGAGTCAACACTGAGTACAGCATACACCAAGTACAGCATCATCCCAAGATTGACAGTCTCCCACTCCCAGCCAGTTTCTCATCTCTCGGCGGATGTACTCAACTCTCTACATTCCCACAATTACAAGTTAACCAATGAATAGAGTATCAGCTGCCGTCGCGCCTCCCTCCAAATCGACCGCCTCCATGTACTCCTCCTATCTCGCTCGATCATAGCCTGCAAGTGCATCTCCAAACTCGCTCGGTCACAGCCTCCAAGTGCATCTCCAAACTCAATTGATCACGGCCTCCAAATGCATCTCTGAGTTCACTGCATCTCGGCCTCCCAGTGCATCTCCAAACTCGCTCGATCACGGCCTCCAAGTGCATCTCTGAGTTCACTCAATCTGGGCGTCCCAGTGCAACTCCAAACTCAATCGATCTCGGCCTCCAAGTGCATCTCTGAGTTCACTCCATCTTGGCCTCCAAGTGCATCTCCAAACTCACTCCATCACGGCCTCCCAGTGCATCTCTAAACTCGATCGATCACGGACTCCAAGTATATCGTTAGGGAGCGACGGTCGGTTTACGGGGATACAGGGGTAACGGAGGTGGAATGAGCGATGCGGAGTATATATTCGGGAGACCCCGGGGTAGATAGACAGCATCTCATTTTCATCTCATCTTGTCCTACAACGAAAATACACACTCTATCTTTCGCAACTTTTGGTCTCACTCGCTCTGTCAGTGGATCCTCACGGCCGGGTAGTATCATATCTTCTCACCTTCTTCCTACGCTCGTCGATCTTGATGTAGAAGGAACGCGAGGGGAGATCATCGCAGCGTCACCCATTCCATTGCAATCCCGATTCAAGCATGTATCCAATGAACCCATTCCGACATATGGTCCCAGTTGGCCACAACGCCAGACTGTTTGTTTAAAATAGGAGACCAACAAAGAGAGAAGAAACGGCGAAACAGCGATCGGGGGGCGATATGCAATGCGACACGTGGTATTGACGCCAGGCATGGAGTAATCCGCCACCGGGGTGTCTCAGACGGCTCTGACTGAGCGCGTCCACTCTGACGGAGCCATTCCGCCCGGACTGAAATGTTTTTTGCTGATGTTTGACATGATAGTGTCTCTGCCCTGAGTATCCACGCCCTCTGGTAAGGGTGAAGCATCTGCGTCTTTGTCTTTGTCTTTGTCTTCAGGATTGATGGCTTCCTCGTGAACTTGAGTCCCAACAGCATGTTCAACATGGACTTCGTCATGTGGTAGTGACGAGATGCAGCATGCATGTAGAGGAGTGATTCGGCTGAGCGATGCTCGAAAGGATTCCATGCTCTGATCCGTGTTAGGCATATGCAATTGGCTTCTCTGTATTCCCTTTGGACGCATGGAGGGTAGTTGACTGTAATTGTTTGATGTTGTGTCTGTCACAACACATCAATTGAAGGGTTGAATTTGCGTGGTCTCGAGAGTGAAATCTATCTAATTCCTGACATGCCGAATTGAGTGTCAGTGCGCCTACGCTGGCGCTCGGAATTATGAGGATATTGTATGGTATACAGTTGCACATGGGTGCCAGTGAGATCAAGTGTAAAAGTAAGTGGTAGGATATTCGGTGCAGAGCTAAGTCTCTGTTACGATATCCGTATATGATTGGCAGTTACCCCGGGCTGGACACCTCACATGACTGCCCGGCAACTCTAACCACGCATATGTGACACCGCTGTGACAGGAGCGTGAATTAATTGAAGAATTTTGGCAGAGTTTCGATAGAATAGAATTCATTATAATCTGTTAAGATTGTCTTCAGTATTCTGAATGATGACTGTGGATTGATGCTTGAGCTCGTCTTCTCTTTGCTGGAACAATGCCGACTCTGGGTTGTCATCTTCCAGGGTTTGTACATGGATACTTCGACCCTATGACTAGAGTGCTCATGATAGCGTCATCGTGGTCGCGTCATGACATGTCCACATGCGCCCATTGATTACTTGCTATGCTTCCCAATGGGTTATTGGGTTCATGCAATGTTGCTTCAAAGCATTACGCTACTGATGAGAATCAGGCCATCCGTCGCATGACATCATGTCAGGCAGTGGGTCAGACAGAAACTTGAACTTAGACATCTTCGTACCCATTTGCAACAGTTGTTGGAACGTCTGCCAACATAATAGTTGCTAACCCTTCCCGCAAATTATTGCCTCATCTTATACGCCATTTGGTTCGTAACATAGATTCAATCAGTGACCAACCAATACTATGCCGAAGCAGAACTTGACGAGTCAGCTCGTATTACTATTGAGACTGACGTTGCAATGCATACTGACTCAAACCAATGAGCAGTGTTGCTTCAGGCCTCCTATCTTACACGAACGTCATAATTCCCTCACTCAGGTCATGCTAAGGTTGCCAATGTTGCCTGTGGCCATGGAGTGCCCATGTTGTTCCGGATCGCCAGAGGCAATAGGTCATGGATTGTGCGTACTCGCCTGTTGAGTATCGACTGCTGTGTTTGTGTGTCGGAGTAATCTCCAGTCCAATTGAACAAATCCTGCTAGTATCTGGAAAAATTAATGCAGTTGAAAACATTATGCTCGGGAGAAGTTTCCTTCGTTTGACCTGGCTATTATGATGCATCATCAAAAATCAATCCAACAAGTAACAACGTTGCGCATTCAATGGACATGTGACTCCTATGTATCCCCGCTAAAGGACATAGGACTTGCTCACTTGCAACATCAGGAATTGGTGTAGTGCATATCACGTGACTAGACCGAGAGTAACTCCATGATATATATCCATTTACTATCGCAAGTCCCAGTATCGCAGTCAGGAGAGAACCCCTAATACCATAGAGGTGTGTCAGAAAATCAATGTAATATTTTCATCTTAAGGCAGTAGACAATGATAGAGTTGGGATTATATATCGTTAAATGATTGTTCCAACATATATATTGAGTCAGCCTTCTCATCAATATAATAATGAACCAATATTGGTATATACATCAGCAAAAAATGAAATGGCATTCTCAGTATCCTGAGCATTTTGAAATTCAAGTTTGCCTTTTCTCAATTATGCAGTGTACTCTGGCTGGAAATATACTCAGTAAAATTGTTCTCATATCTTTGTGGGATTTTCAAACTTGGTATAGTATTCCCAAAGGGGTATAACTTAGTCTGTTACATTGTTTTATAGTCAAAAGTTAGTCCATTTTTAAAAATGAAATATGTAATAGACGTACTATTGCTTGCTTAGTAATATTCTGAAACTTTTGATTTATATAATTTCATGACAAATCATAATGAAACTAACCATATTTGGAATACCTCCAGCTATAATCAACAAATAACAGACTATCTTTGATAATATTTCCTATTTGAGTTAGTTCATGTTTGATTTGTCATTTCGAAATAGTAATGTCATGTTTCATGTCATGACTCAGCAAAGTATTCTATGTTCATTACATTTTTCAAAAATAAAAGTAGCTGACTTTAATTAATTAAGAAATGTATCCAACTAGGCTATACCTATTTTGGAACAGTATACCAAGTTTCAAAATCCCATCATATTGTGGACGCATTATCGCTGAGTATGATTTGTATAACTGGACCCGACAAAATTGACCAAATGCGAACTTGAGTTTCAAAAACCTTCGAAATCCTCAGAATGCTCTGAATACCTTGTCCACTTTTTGCTGATGTATCTATGTGAAGTATATCTGGACTGGCAAATGGTGGTGCTTAGGCGATTGTGGGAACAGTACAAAAGAATGATAAAGTGAATGTTGAAATGCCCTTCATCATCATAATAGAGGGCAGTGAAAGAATACACTTTCAGCCTGAGATGAACTGAATTTATATGAGTACAATGCTGTTTTGGTACTGAATTTGCTCGATGTAAAATGGTCTGGAGGCCAGATTCATGTCACCACGACATTTCCCAGGATGCCACTGGTGCCACTTAGTAAATCCAGTCTCTCATAGACTGCCCTGGAGCTAAGCAATGTGTCCTCAGGTGCAGCAAGAGTATTTACAGGTGCACCTGCAAGCACCTGCAGTGATTGAACTACATTCATGATGCTACAATATTTGACTTATACGATACTCCAATTCTGGAGTAGGTGAGATCTCCGCACAGAGCTTTGAGAGATTTCTACAGGAACTGAGTCTTTCTGCACAGGACTGCGGAAGACTTCACAACAAGCTGAAGTGATTGCGGCACTGGTCATTGGAAAACTTCGAACTTGGTATAGCATTCTCAGAGTAGTTGTTCTCAGATTGTCACAACCACATGTCTTGTCATCAATCATATTCATCGTTGTTACAATAATATAATTTGTTGTATCATAATATGGCATGTGCTATATATTGAACACTATCTATATATATACGTATGACCAATCTGGCTGCAGAAGGTAGTGGAGCACAATTGGATGAGCCAATTGAAATGCCAATTGAGAGAACTGAGTGCTGCACTTGGAGGCCTTGCGAATGAGAAAATGGAGATTTACATTGTGGCTGTGTCGAGAGAGTTGGGAGATGCACATGTTGCCAGTTTTGGAGGGAAGATTGGTTTCTCACCACCTCCACTGTTCAGTTTGGCCATCGGCATATGGTGGGAGGCTTATAGAGATGCTGGGATCCGAGACATCCACTGAGCAAAAGGTTGTACACAGGTGGGAAACCTGGGGAGTGGATAGCCACCATATCAGCATATGACAAAATATATGCTCTAGCCTTCCTATGTCTCTGTTGCAATTTTGTTTTGCTGAGTGTTCATAGATTGACACAATTTCTGCAGTTTCTCATGGCTGGGTACCATGGTATATTCGCTGACCATCGATCCACTGACATCAAGCCAGAACTGCAACTTCACGGGAATTTTGTTTGCGTGCTGTACAATGCATGGTGGAGTGTTGATGATTGGTAATTCGCTGTTTATCTCCACCCTGTTTCACCACACTGTGATCCAGGGAACAGATGAAATGCACGTGAAGGGTGAAGTTGAACAGGGTAGGAGATGCTCTCGGAGGCAATGATTGGGTGAACCGGAAGATCATATTGCAGGTCCTTATGTTGAAAGTTCAACGATGCACAATGACAGACTGACTGTATGAATGAGAAGGCCACAAGCGAGCTAGCATGGAGATGCACTTGCATGCCATTACTATGCAAACCTGGAGGCCAAGATCCACTGACAATGGAGATGAACTTGGACACCACGGTTAATCATGATCAGAAGAGTAGTGAATGGTAGGGAATCATCAGGCCGTAGCATCGGACGGTGGCATCTTGGGAGTTGAGAATGATTTGATTGGTTAACTCGCAATGGTGCGAATGTATAGCAATAAGTATAGTAAGGTTGTCCCAGAGACGAGAGATAGGAGATCTGTGACTATCTGTGATGCGAGAGGCATAGTTGACATGTGGCGTGGCTCTGCTGAGAGTACAAGCCTGTCAGCAGAGATGATACTTGACATGCAACAGCACGGGATCCACTTACACATTCAACTGTATATCCAACTTGACGATGATGGATTGGCAACCTATGATAGTATGAGAATCCCAGATGCCATCACCTTCTTTCTATCCACCCTGCATGGCAACTTTGGACATTGTGCCCAGGTGTTATGGATGAAATACACGCTGGGCATTCCATTGAGAAAAGCTTGGGCCACAGTGGGGCTGGCTGACTTTCTTAATAAAGCTGCAGTTCATGTGAACGACAAGTTTTTGGCACATGTATGTACTGGTGTAACTTGGGAAAACTTGTCACTAGCAGTCAACCGGGCTTGTATCTCTGCCGATGATGTTAACAGGTTCATATATAATTGTGAGAGACTATGGATCGATGTGGGAAGTGTGATTCAGCTGTTGATATATGGCTCTGAGTGCTTCGACATCAACTAGAACCCCAAGCACCACTCTGCAATGAAAGCTAATGTCACTGATACTAGACACGACATGAGAGTATTCCAGAAGCATTCTAGGCTTCGACACAGAAATGGGAAAGTCAGTCTACTGTATTGATCAATGATATTATCCAGCACATCTGTCGAGTGGAAGCCATGCCTGATGCTAAGAAGCGATCCAGGTAAGCAACTTGCATAGGATTTCAAGGCAAACAGAGAGCAGGCTGTGGCAGCGAAAGCACTGACCAGTGATGTTTCAGGTGGTGACAAGTGGCAATCCCACCCCTACATGGCCAAAGAAGGAGAAGGTTTCGCCTGCATGGATAGAAAAGCAAGCTACCATAGTTAGAGGTACAGTGAAGAAGAGGAAAGTGATGGAGGAGAGGGGCAGCGGATCCTGTGGCAGTTATTAAACTATCAGTTACCCACATGGAGGGAGTGTTAGCAACAGTTCTGGGATGGGGTTGGAACCTGATCCACACCTCTGCAACAGGTCTTCCCAATAGGAAAAACCCTGACCTTTGCATCTGGGCCGATTTCCACCGGAAATCCCGGCTGTTGCATGCCTGGCAGTTTCTCTGCGACTAACCATTTGAGCTCTGATCATCTTGGGACATGATCTATATCTGAATGATGAAGTTTTAGGAGCTATTTTACCTGCTGGTCTGCAATGTTGAATCTGAGCAATATTCCTTGTGTAACTTTTGAAAACCTGCGATGTGAGCGTGATTTTGAGTGGTATTCCATAACAACCAAATTAATATTGATCTGAGTGGAAATTGGAGAGCGGGGGGTGAAAGAGGTCCTAAAACTGCATATTTTACATCGAAACCATGTCCTGATATGTTAAGAACTCTACAATGGATGTGGAGCCAACATTGTAGGAACTGCGAAATAGAACCGCAGTCTGGTTACAACCCAGCCAGAAAACTGTTTGTTTATGCCTTGTCTGGGAAACAACTCGGTGCAGTTCTCCCAGTTCGGTTCCCTTGGAGGTCCCTGATACTGGCCTGGGTCTCGGTTCGAGTTTCCACATGGACCGAAGCCAGGGCACTCGCAACGGTTGCTAACACTACCTGGCGGCGGAGGAAATCAACAGAGCTCCTGTTTTGTGCAGATCTTGGGAGGAGAAAATGACAATGTCCAGATATCAAAGGTACAGGAAGTACCAGCCATTGCAAGTGATGATGACAATTAATGAGATCATATGGGATCAGGAACCCAAGTGGGAAGCCCCTTGCTGTGAATCGACTTGCTAACACAAAATCGTATATTGTGTCTATAATGAAACAGCATACTCGGTATTTTCATCTGGAAGCATATGCTCCCAATAGAATACATATTCCCTGTTTGGACTGAAAGTTTCGGTATGACAAGAATCAGGACACCTATGCTTGTATGTCAACCACAACAAGCAGAGATGACTGGGTATTAGAGAATTATGTAAAAAGAGAGACTGTGGAAAGTTGAAAACAAAGTTATGATGTTAGAGGGGAGAGACAGTGGCAACATGATCGTGGAGATGGCAAATGACAATGACAATGACAGTATTGAGATGACAACTGTTGCATCTGAAATTCAAACAGGGTGATGATAGCTACACATGTACCTTGTGGTGGACAGTGTATGAGGTTAATAGATTCAACATCATCTGCAGGAAGTGCTGGGTATATGATACAGAGGGAACCTATTATAATGATCACAGAACCAATGCGAATCAAATAACTGACGATGTTATCACTAGTACGACTGAGAAACACCAAGGAACACCATCATATTTGTAACCTCTGGGCTGACTACAAACCAGCAGACCACACCATCCAAGAATCTGCATGTGCTATAGATTCCACGATTCTTAGGTCTGAGAGTTTAACTGTGGGCGCATATATGTAACTGTGGTTTCAACTAGCACTGGAATTTTCAGTCAGTGTCTAAAGGTGTGATTGTATTATACATGCAGAGATTGAAGCCCAAGATATGTGTATATTCAATTCTGCTTCATAATTGCTTCCTGGTAAAGTGCATCCAGCATCTGAAAATCATTCTGCACATATGAAGACAAAGCCCAGCATAGAACAATAAGTTCAACAGATGATGGAAGCCAATGGTATGAGTCATATATTGTCAAGGACTGTACTGGTGAATTGTGGCAACATCTAGAGACTTCTAGAATATACACTGAACCACTACTGATTACTAACTACAATCGTGACATACTCCATTACCAATAAGCCAAGAGTTCGGCCAGTTGCCCACAATTGTGGCCAGGCTTCGAATGTGTAGGCCAGGCCTGCGCAGATGATCGAATTCTGGTTGGGGAAAAGTGGCAACCTAGTGCTTAGCTCTACCTTGTGAGGCAGGTTGAATGACATCAGACTCCAATACCACATATGAATGGAGAATAAATGAAGCAAATTGAATACAGAAAGTCATGAGATGACCGGATGTGTGAGTCACAAGATATCGATAGCAAATGAAGATATTTTAGAAGGAGTTGCAAGACACCATGTAGGAGAAGATGTTGGAGCAGAAGATGATGGGCTGTCAAATGTGTTCCGTTTATACAGCCACCGGAATCAATAAACCAAGATGTTAGTGAGACTATTTAACGGGCGGGGTCGGGCGTAGGTGATCTGGGTAACGTGAATGTACTATCACAATTGGGGCAAGGCTCAAAGTTCGTATCAAGGAGATCAGGACAAGACAAGATTCAGAGCTGGTCCAGAGTCGTACTTGCTTTGCTATACAAGAGAACAAGTAAGGAGAGAAGAAAAGGAAATCCTCCAACACCAAACAACCTCTCTTTATATACACTTCATCCGCCACCCTCGAACCATTCCTCATGCTCCGATGTACCATCCGACTATCCAACCATGATCTTACACACCACCAGCACAACTCTTATCAATACAACCACGCCACATCGTCCGACGTCGCAACACCTCAGGCCACTTCCTTATCATATCATATTATGCCACCACCATCTTTTAACATTCCTACTGTCTTCTCCACGTCCATCCACGTCTCCGTCTTCCCGTAACACAAGTTCCTTCCCTCTATCCAACAGTATTCCTGAGAATTCTCTAATCCATCACTCGTAACCCTGAGCCGTGACAGACTCGGAACTCATGACCATGGTTCATGGAGGCCCTCTCACGCGGATCTTTAGATCCCAATAATCAATTCAACATTATTGAATCTCAGTACAGCCGCCTATCAAAAAGTAAACTCTTTCTTTCCTTGTCCTATTCTAAGACTCAACCTCTTGGCCTTTACCTTCGAAGAGCAACTAGATCTAATCGCTCCCAGCGATTCCTTCCTACTTCCAATCCAAAGCTAAGATTTCTCCCTGGTGGAACCACTCCTTCATCAGCAAAATGTGAGTCCATCCAGAAGCAAAACACAATCCTCCCAGACACTCCGGGCGACCTCACCAGTGCTTCCATGTACCTCTAGATGCTTTGAGACCCCCCTGGAGCTAAGCAAAGTGCTCTCAGACTCAGCAAGAGCATTCGCAGGTGCCTTCTGGAAGCACCTTCAGTCAGGGAGGTGCATTCAGGATGCTACGATATTCGACGTATGAATAGTGAGATTTTGTAGCTCCTGACACATCTGGGCAGATCTGCGGGAGACTTCGAGAGGAGCTGAGACTGCAGCGCAGCTCTGCAGTGTACTTCGAGAGCAGCCAAGACCACTGCGCAGCTTCTGTGGAAGACTTGGTGCCGTATTCTCACAGCAGTGGTTCTTACATAACAACAAGGCATTTCATCTTTATATACTCGTCTTTGTTACATCATAATATGGCATGCATCATTTAACTCTCTCTATATATATACATACAGCCAATCTAGCCACAGATGGTACTTGAGCATAATCGAAGGAGTATCTGGACACACCCTTGGAGCTTCCAAATGGAATGCACGACAAAGAGCGGTTCTGGTTCGACGAGCGTAGGAATTGGGTGAGAAGATATGATACCACCCGGCATTTAGGATCCACGAAATCTCGGACAGCGCAAATGAGGCTAAATGTTGGGAAACATAGAGTTTGTATTGTCATTGGATGAAGTGATGAGATAGAAATGAGACGATTTGTATGTACTCTGCAGTCTGCCAAACATATACTCCTCGTCACTGTGTCCGCCTCCGTCACTGCTGTATCTCCAGACATTTGCCGTCGATCCCTGAAGATGTACTTGGAGGTCGTGATCGAGCGTGATTGGTGATGCACTTGGAGACTGAGATTGAGTGAACTCAGAGATGCACTAATAGGCTGTGATTGATTGAGTTTGGAGATGCACTTGGAGGCCAAGATCGAGTGAACTCAGAGATGCACTTAGCAGCCGTAATTGAGCGTGTTGGGAGATACACTTGAAGGCCATGATCGAACAAGGTTGAAGGAGTACTTGGGGAGGGTAGATTTGGAAGTGATCCAGCTGAAGGCGGTCAATCTGGAGGCGGTAGATTGGGAGGCATGTGCAATGGAAACTGAGACTCTATTCATTAGTTAACTGGTTATTGTGGGAATGTATACAATTGAGTAAAACAAGGTCCGCTGAGAGCTGAGACTGGCTGGGAGTGGGAGACAGTCTATCATGGGATGATGCAGCACGCTGTGTATGCAGTACACAGTGTATGCTGTACTCGGTGTATGCTGTACTCGGTGTATGCTGTACTCGGTGTATGCTGTACTCGGTGTATGCTGTACTCGGTGTTAACTCTTTATCATGGCATGGAGAGATAGAGAGGGATGACTTAACTTTCTGTTCTTAGGTCATGGTAGAGTTGAGGACGAGAAGGAGAGAGATGAGAAGAGAAGGGGCAAATCATCATGAAAAACTGGGACTTAGAGAATTTGTTTTGCAAGTCAATTTGCCATGCCTAATATGACAGGTACGAGTCCCAATCGGGCGTGTAACTACAGTGAGACGAAGTCTTCCCAACCAAATTGGGCAAGTCGTACCCCTGATTTGTCATATCTGCTCGTATCTTCCACAAGGTGCTCATAATCATCCCCCACTGTCTCGCTTTTTCACGTCCATAACTCTACCATCATCGCCGAACAAGAAGTGATGTCATCCCTCTCTATCTCTCCATGTCATGATCATGAGTATACACCGAGTGCAGCATACACCGACTAAATCATCGACCCAAGACGGTTTGTGTTCCATTCATTCTCATGATTACGAGGTGACACCTGATTGTAGCTTCAGCTTCCCGCGTGCCTCCCTACACGATCGACCGCAATCCAACCAGCTCTCCATCAGAGCTCAAAGATAAAGTCACCTTATCACAGTCCCACGGGTGTGAGTTAACTAACTGATGAAATGTGTCTCAGCACCCGGCGCGCCTGTGCATCAACTGCCGCCAAGTAACCATTCAAACATGCTCTATTACGTCTTCCATGTTCGCGTGATCATGCCGCTCAAGTGCATGTCCGACTTCGCTCGATTCAGCCACGAAGTTCCCATGATCATGGCCTCCAACTGCATGTCCCATCTCGCTCAATTACGGCTTCCACACCCGCTTGATCACAGCCTCCACGTGAATCTCCAAACTCGCTGAATTATTGCCTCCAAGAGTCCAAACTGCTTGATCGCGGCCTCCAAGTTCGCACGATCATTGCCACCAAATACATATCTCCATACTCGCTGGATCACGGCCTCCAAGTGCATCTCCACACTTGCTCCATTACGGCCTCCAAGTTCGCATGATCATGTCCTCTAGGTGCAATCTACAATCGCACTCTATCACGACCTCGGAGTGTATCCCGGAGTTCACTTGATCATCATTCCCAGGCGCACCTCGAATTGCTCTCAAGCACCGCCTGCAGCAAGTCCAGATATACTGTTTGTAGATGGGAAGCTATATAGGTACATAGATACCTAGATGAGAATACAAACTGAATACATGAGTTGTAAAAATCGTTGAACGATAAGCAGTAGCTATGATTTCCTGCCGCACCAGCAGTGTTCCCAAAGAAAATGTTGCTTTTCCCAGACTACTCTTAGGTGATTTGAGGCGCTCCCAGACTCGTTGCCGGCGCTCCAAGGTGCTCCCAGAATTGTCCTCAGCGCTCCCAGACATGTCACCGGTGCTCCCAGATGCACCCAAAGTTTGCTCCGGTGCTCCAAGGTGTCTCCAAACCTATCACAGTCACTCCCATGGAGCTCCTGTAGCAGTCATCAGAGATCCCAGTTGCTCTGAATGCCGGCCGGAATGCCCTCCTAGGGTCTGGTAGTCTCCTGAAATTGACACATGTATGTTTACACTCCACATCCTCTCAGACACTCCTGAAGCCTTCCAGTGACTAACATACATTTTGCTGATGTCGGAAGACTGTTTGCAAGGTAACAATCCAGTAGACAACTACCTGTGTACCAGGTAACCAATACTGTTGCAGTGCGCAAAATGTGTAACCACTGCGGAGGTGTGGCTTGAACATTGATCATCCAACTGCGAAATCAGATTGCTGAAGAGTTTGACATTCTTCTGGATTGTGTATTGAGATTTTGGCAACCTGTGAGCGGACATATTGTGCTTGATCACGGAGGTCGGTGAGGGAAGTAATTTTGAATAAAGTTTTTTAAAATAGAATTCATAATAATGTTTTAAGATTGTCTTCAGTGCTTCTGTATTGACTGCGGATTGCTGCTTGAGCTTGTTCTTCTCTTTGCCGCAGCACTGCAGTCTGTTTATAGCCAGCATCCTTGGTCTTGTGTTGCCACACCTAGTTGCTATGATTACGTTGCTCATGATAGCGTCATTACAGCCACCCATCTTGTTACGCCCGGTGATGATATGCCATGCATCCCATAGTTTATCGTGTTCATGCAATCTGGTTTGAACTCATTATGCTCCTGACAAGGATCAGGCCATCCATCACATGATATCATGTCAGCCAACGCATCAGACAGACTTGAACTTTGACATCTTGCATACATCTGAGTCGGTAGTTGGGAATATATACCAAACAAACGACTGATAATGCTTATCGTAATTAATACTTCACTATCAGGTATTTACTCCATGCGTCATGAATTCAATCGGCGACCGACCACTACCATGCCAACGTAGATTGGAGATGCGTTGGGTTGTAACGAATATGAAATAACATTGCGATCCATACCACTCAAACAAATCCGCAATGTATGCTATAGGCATGTGCTGTCAATATTTCTTTCAGCTACATCAAGCTGAGGTCGAGACTGTTCGCTGAACCGGAATGTGCTCCACCTGATCCTATCGTGTTATAGGTACGTATGATAAGTCCACTTACTCGCATATTAACTATCAACTGCCATGCATTCTCAACTGTGCATGTCCCGTTAGTTCCGGAACATGAATGAAGTCAGAAACTACAAGCACTAATAATCATCTCTCATTCCAGTAAGGCTTGGTTGCCGCGATGATTCGCCAAACCCTAGGTTTGTCCAATCATCACCCGACTAGTATGAACTCCCACGAAAGATCGTGATACTGGTCAACTTGTGGAATCCCTGAATCGGTGTTATGCATATCCCCTGATATGTTTTCATTTGATTGCTAAACGAGTACCATTATCTCTGTTTAGGGGAGAACCCCTAACAGGCCCATTGTGATTTGAAATCAAGACATAAGATTTCAAAGTAAGAAGTGGAAATAATCAGTCTCCGAACAATGTCAGGATATCCGGATGTAGCTGATGGTGAAGTCTGCAAGCATGATTTCGGTAGGAAATGACATTCAGTCAATCAGCTCAGATTGACAATCATGTAAAAGGTATTACCAATCAGTCCCAGTTGAGACAAAATGGTCTCAGAACGACTTCAGGTTTCCAGATGGAGCCGATTGAGGGGTCTCCAAGCATGATATCAGTATCACATTACATACAGTCAATTGTCTCAGAATGACAGCTGAAACCTGTGTTTAGGATTGAGTTCACTGGCATTGCAGGATAGTGTTGACTGTATACAGTGATTTAAACAAACCTTACTTAAACAGGCATAGTGCAATGCAATACAAACGCAAATAAGGAGTCATGGCTCAATAGTGTTTGTGCAATGCCACTAGATTCTCGTGCTACCACACGGAAATCACTTTCCAACACTCAGAAATGAATAAGGCACATACCATGTGCTTATATGAATAATAATGGTCAATTCATACAAATATCCATGTGGGCCAATGAACATATATCAGGTTGACAGCTGGAGATGGACCTATACCTGTCATTACTGGCTGGAGTCTTCACTATTATACTGATCAGACCGTCGCTGTGAGTCCACGTTACAGCCTGTCGGCACTTACGAGTCTGCATGAGAGCCTGCTCGAGACAGCCCCGCTTGACAACGTAGTGCTTCTGGAGGAGTAGAGTTTTCCACGCAAAAGCTTTTCGCTGTATGAAAACTCTGAGTTTGTGGAAGCTTTGGCCAATAGAAGGCTGTAAGTGTGTTAATGCTTTGACATTGACATTGACATAGCCAAGCTTCCTAACTAAGTGCTTTCAGTACCATCACAGTCCCCATCACCATCACCAGCACCATCATGACCACAATCAGCCCCGAACCAATTGCACTCACATATTACCAAAATCAACCAGAAACTGGCCGCAGATTCCGCTAAGAAAACTGAGTCAGAGATCTGCTCTCCCCATTATCCAATTGTCTACCTTTCCAGCAGATTCTAAGGCTGCAATTTTCAACACCATGACCTTGAAGCATCGTCATAGCTTGTTATTGGGGCTACGCTAAAGATAAGATTCAGACTACCATATCGACCAACGTCATGATTTTGACCAACATACGCCTCCCGCCAATCACGGCCTGCCATATGCCACCATTCCTATGCCTCCCGGTACCTGACATCTCGAACTCAGCAAGTCTCTGGATGCAGCATGCCGGAGCATACATGGAAGCATATAACCAAGCGAGATTAGAAGTGTCTTCCCTTGTTTTGTTTGTTTTATTCATACTGTATTCACTCAAATTGGAGTATGACAGAACCTAAACACCCCCACTCCGCCTCCAGGCAAGCCGGCAAGTTGGTGGAGCTCCCACCTGCTACACATCGTCCCCTGTATCGAAGGATAGTCAGTCAAGTGCACACAATTAGAGAGACAGAAAGAGACACAAGGAAACAAACAGAGAGACCAGAGAGATTGACGAAACAACAGACAGACCGCCCGCGGTCCAAACACCTTGTACCCTGCGACTGCTCCTCGTGCTGGGGCTCCTGCGCTAGTTTTGGCCGGAACCTCCCCATATCAGTCGCTACCAGGAAGTCCATCACCGTAAGCTCTCATCCTTCCATGGAGAAAAGCTCAGAGATTTTCACATGCCGGCATCTGCCTGCCTAGCATCCCGTGGCTTTTCCAACCGCCTTCCAGAGCTCTGTCTGCTGGGCTTTCCACCGGCAGCAGTGGCAGAAGAGATGCCCCCGCTTCCGCAGTTTTCTGGTTCCACACGACCAGCACTTGTCGTCCTATCGGTGACCAAACCGCTCGAGGTACATTCCAACTGGCGCGTGCCCGCTCTTAAGTCAGTAGAACCTCGTTGCCAATGATTCCACGCTTGTCATTGGGACGGATCTTGCGCTCCCACCTTTGCCTTTCAGTCTGTATCCGTAGTGTTGGAGCACTTGTAGGCCTCCCACTTCGCCTTCGCCGCTGTCCTCCCTTCAGAGATCCGCCTCCCTCTATTCATGGCTGAGGTCAACAGTTGCTCGCGTATTGTGTAGCCTTGGTCTTCATGTGCTTTGTGTGCCTGGCGTTCAGCCTCTTCGTTCCCGGGGACACCCGAGTACCCCGGGACCTAGTGGATTGTGGCTTTGATACCGTGGGTGCAGAGGGCCCTAGCATGCTCGTTGATTGCTCTTGCTTGATGCTACCCTGGCCCTGGGTCCAGGTGCGCTGGCCGTCTGATGGCCACCTGCGAATCTGTAAACACAGCCACTGTCATGACTCGGTGTGCTCGTAGCACCTCCGCTCTTGCACCCGACTTCCAGAGTGCGACTCCGATCGCCCTGTGTTCAGCGTTGGAATCCTCCATTCCTCCCATGCCAAGGTAGCTGCAGCAGATGGTTCAGCTGCGTCCTGTTAGGGACAGCGCTGCGGCTCCATCTCTTCCATCGTCCATTCGAGATCCGAGCGTCTACCATATCCAGATGCCACATCCCACCTTGATTCTGTTTCATTTTGCCCAGAGCTCTGGGGCTCCCTTGCCCGCGGTGTCATCTTCCAGTATAGTGGTCCTGGCTGCTGGCTTCTCCTTTAGGTTTGGCCAGTACATCGTCTCTGCTCTCCTGCCACGCGCATGCTCTGTCACAGCCACTCTGCCTACCAGTGCACGAGGTGAAGGGTAATCGTAGAGCTCTTCGCCTTGGAGCCTTCGCACGAGCTTGCTGTAACGGGCGTGATCAGACGTAGGTGATATTGGTAAAAATAATGTGATATCAGAATCGGGAAGAAACGCTTTGAGGTTCGTATTGAGGGAATCAAGAAAAGTTGAGAATCAATGCGGAGTCAAAGTCGTGCTTGCTTTGCTATACAAGAGAACGAGTAAAGAGAGAAGAATAGGAAATCCTCCAACACCAAACAACCTCTCTTTATATACACTTCATCTGCCACCATCGAATCATTCCCCATGCTCCAATATACCACCCGAATATCCAACCATAATCTTTCACACGACCAATATAATCGTTATCACAACAACCACGCCACATAGTCCGATGTCGCAACACCTCAGACCACTTCCTTATCGTAACAAATTATACCGCCACAATCTTCTAACATACCTACACCATCCCCGCATCCGCCCACATCTCCGCTTTTCCATAACACTTCATCCTTCCATCCTCCCAATCCTATGCCCGAGTACTCATCAATCTATCACTCGTCACTCAAACCGTGACAGTATGCCCCTCCTAGGTTCGATGTCCTCCGAGAAGAACTCCCAATGGTCCTTGCTTCCCAGAATATGGTTGATGACACACCCCTACGGTCTGTAGCCCGTCCACCAACTTTGCAGGTTCCCATGTCAGAGAATCATACCCAGTCCACCATATATGATACTGTAACTGGTTCCGATACATCCGACTATCTTCCACGCTTGAGACCTGATACTGTTCTTTGCCATCGACCTCTACCAGAGGGGGTGGATCCACCCGTTGAGCCCTCAATGCATCATTCACAATGGGATCCAAAAGGGAGACAGGTTGGACTCGATGAATCCCTATCGACGTGGGAAACTCAAGTGCATCTGCATAGGGGGATATCTGACGAACAACGGTGCAGGGACCCAACCGTTTCCAATCCACCTTCCTTGTAGGCCTTGTAGTTCGGATATGTTGGGCGTCCAGCCATACTTGAGATCCCTCATGAATATTTGGCGTGGGAATTCGTCCACGATTTGCCCCTTCTTTCTGTTCTGCTTCGCTCCATCTCATTTGAACTCAAAGGTGCTCATGAATTTGTTGCATCGTTGCCTGGACACTATTGGCACTCACACGTCATCGATCTCGTACCTTTGTCGGTTCTCCCGCGAACGACATCTGAGGATCCCTACCTTGAATCGCATAACATGGAGTACACTGAGTTGTCTCCGATACTACATTATTTGCGGCAAACTCTGCCAATGGAAGCCACTTAACCCAATCATCCTGCTGATGATTTACAAATACCAAAAGATACTGCTCCATATTAGGATTCATCACTTCTGTCTGTCCGTCCGTCAGTGGACGAACAGCTGTTGACATCCTCGGGTCAATCCCCAATCGACTACACATCTGTTGCCAAAACGTTGATGCAAACTGTGGGCCTCGATCTGAAACAATGGTTGGTGGAAGTCCATGAAGGCGTACCACTTCACGCAAGAACAACTCCACCAGCCCCAAAGCTTCCATTGTCAGATGACACGAGACAAAATGTCGCATTTTCGAGAGCCGGTCCACCATTTCCCAGATTGCATCAAACTATTCGCACTCCAGTAATCCCGAGACGAAATCCATCGAAATATCTTCCCATACCTTATCGGCACAGGCAAAGCTCGTAGGACCCAGAAGATTGAATTTCGTGAACTCTGGAACCGCTGACAATCATGACAATTCTGGACATATCGAGCAACATCCTTCAGCATTTCCTTCCAGTAATACACTTGATCAAGCAGGTCAAATGTCTTCACCCATCCCAGATGTCCTGCCAACGCTGTATCATGATGTTTCTGTATAATGCGTAGATGCAACCCATCACTATCTGGTACAGATGAACTCCCCCTGTACCTCAGCCGTCCATTGTCTTCGGTGCATTCCGTGACCGTAATCTTGAGTAGCCCACTGTTCGTTCGAATTGCTTCCAACATCTTTCCTGGTAGTGGGTCAGTCCGATATGCCTTTGTCATAAGATCGGAAATAGAGGGACTGCCCTGTGCGGGCGGGCAGTCCGCCAACAAACACAATTCTTTTGGTAGGTTCTGCGGCTTTAGAACCACCTGTTCCATATTTTTAAGGCTTTCATCCCACCCATCAGGGAGGTCTCCCAGCCTCCTTGTCAATGCATCCGCTTTGCCATTAGATTTTCCTGGTCGAAAAACTATCTCATAATCGAATCTAGTTAAAATTTCTGACCAATGGGCCTGTCGTCAATTCAAAAGCTTCTTTGTCATAAAATACTCAAGATTCTTATGGTCAGTTATCAACTTAAGGGGGTACGCAGCTCCTTCCCATTCTGGTCTCCATTTCTCGAGTGCTGTGATAATTGCTATGCATTCTTTGTCATATATACCCTAATTGCATTCTGCTGGAGAATGTTTCTTCCAAAAATAGGCCACCGGATGTAGAACTCCATCATCATGATACTGCGATAAAACTACTGCCGATACATGATCCAAGGCGTCTGTCTCAATGATGACTTCTCTATCATGATCGAAATGTCTGAGCACTGAAGCTGTGGTAAATGCAGTCACCATCATCTCAAATGCCAATTGTTGTTCCGCCTCCCATACAAATGGCTCATCTTTCTTAGTTAGCCTAGTTAATAGTTCCGCTTTCTCAGAATACTAAGGTATAAACCATCGGTAGTAATTGCAAAACCCGAGAAACTGTTGCACTTCGACAAGAATATGCAGCCTGCCATTCTTTGCCTGTTTCTCCCGAATCCAATTCCTAACCGTTTCAACCTTATCCTCATCCATCGATACCCCTTTTGTTGATATATTCAAACACAGATATCATACGGACTCCTTGTGAAACTCACATTTTTCCAGCTTCATATATAATCCTGCCTCCAAAAGACTTTGCATGACCCACTTCACATGTTCCACATGCTCTTCCTCCGAAGTACTATATATTGATATATCATCCAGATACACCAATGCAAAATCATCCAAAGCCTCCCTTATGGTATTATTAATGTATCGCTGAAAGTCTGCAGGAGCATTTGTCATCCGGAATTGCATAACCATTGGTTCAAACAGTCCATATCTTATCTGGAAGGCTAACATATGTTCATCTCCCTCCTGGACCCGCAACAAGTTATACGCCCCACCAAAACCAACCTTCGTAAAAACCCTGGCCCTGTGAAGAAGATTCAGAGTTTACCGTATTATGGGGAGGGGGTACCGATTCTTCATGGTCTTACTATTTATATCTCAATAATCAATACGGAATCGAAACCCTCCATCTGGCTTCTTTCCAAAGATGACTGGTGCCGCAAATGGTAATGATGACTGATAGATGAACTGTTTTGACATATTTTCCTCTAACCATCCCTTTAGGGCTACCAGCTCAGTTTTGGACATTGAATAAAGGGAACCCCATGTTACTGTTTCTCCATCCTTCAGGAGTGCTTCATGGTCGATGCCTAACCGATGTGAGGGGAGACGATCAGCCAAAACCTTATTGAACAAAGGTAAAAATTCATGATATTGTTTACGAACCATCTCCTTAAGGGGTCGCTCCTTATGATCCTTTGCTTCAATAGTTTTATTGATATCATAAAGGGATGCTTTAAACACCTGAAGGTTCCCCTTCCATACCGTTCAAAGAATGAGAACCCATTAAGCATAACGCTATTCCCTCGAAAAGGTTGGTGAGGGCATATTTATTATTCAAATACTCCACCAGGAGACTAAACTGGCTCAGGAGGTTCCTGGGTAACTCCTTGTACCGTAACGGGTGCATCATGGCTACGTGTAGTGCAGTATTGTGATCCAAAAGTCACTGTATTGAATGCAAACCGTACTGCAACATCATGTAATGGTAACCAGGAGATTCCAAGTACAATTGGATAATGTCTTAACTTCATAACGAACATGGGTAACTGTTCCCTATGACCTTGGAACATCATTACTTCTGTAGCAATATACGTAATATCCCCAGACTCAATGGGTCTCCCATCAATAACCTCGAGTTGTCATTTTTCCTTCAACTCTTGGAGTGGTATTTGATGATGGCGAGCAATGTCTTGATCCATAAATGCTATGCCTGTAGCTCCGCAGTCAATCAACGCATGTGTGGGTATTTCTAGATCATTCACGGTCAATGTGCAGGTTATAACTAAATGTTTCCCTTCCATTGATCCCTCTAATACCTCCACCTTGCTAACTGAAAGACGCGAGATTCCAAAACATTTCAAAGCATTGAAATCAAAACTTCTTCCGTCAACTGCAGAGCCATCCTTCTTCAATTGTCCTGCTCTATTACTGATTCATCGGAACCTGTCCCGGTCCCTATTTCCTTGACTTCTGCTCCAGCTGCCTTAAACATCTGAGCATTCTTCCTCGCCGCACATTCCACAGCCCTCTGTTTAAACCCACCACAGTACAAACACCTTTCATCTGCAAACGTTTTTGCCCTTTCTTCTCTGGAAATCATCCTCCTGCCTGCGATAAGATCCATTGATGCAAGACCAGTATATCCAGACACTGTTCCGACGGGGGCTCCTGTGGGATCCTTAGGAGGGGCCAGAGGTCTGGGGGAAGAGGCAAAACCTGTCCCTCCACCCGTATTCTGTGCCGCCATCTCCGCGCGTCATTGCCGAACCTGGTCATCCCATTTTCGAATGACCATCGCGAACAGAGGGAGTTCCTCCGGCATATTGCTATACGTAAAGGAATCCTTCATCTCTTCAAATAACCCCATCCATAAAGCATTTCGTAAGGCCGAATGATTCCAATCCAGATCTGCGGAAATAACCTGGAACTCAGCATAGTACTGAGAGAACATACGGTTCTTTGTGTAATCTCCCGCATTTTGCATTCAGCGGTGTCTGCTTGGTCGGGGGCCCTAAAAGCTGCTTGCAGGAGGTCTATCAAAGCTGGCAGGTATTCCAGCCCTATTTCCCTGTCCTCCCGGATGTGTGGCAAAATCTGTCCTAAGGCTTTACCCCTCAGGCGGTTGGATGCGTACCGCATCTTCGGCTGCTCATCAGGACAGCTGGTGGGCTTGTGTCGTATCACCATCCGGAGTTGTTGTTGTTGTTTTTTCATACTGTATGCACTCTTAATAGAGTATGACAGGACCTGATTTCCCCTCCGCCTCCGGGCGAGCCGGCTAGATGGCGGAGCTCCCATCCGCATCACCATCTGGAGTTGAGCAATCCAGCCTCTCAACTGAGTTCAAACCGATCCTCAAAAGTCCGGGGAGTCGGGAAACTTCCGCCATCGATCTTCGGGTTGCTGGCGGGGAGTCGGGGCTACCCAGGCCACTAAAGATAGTGCATTCGCTAACTGCGTACTCAAAGACCAGACTTCCTCTCCCAATTGCCTGGTGTCCCGTGTCATATCGTCCAGTGCCTGTCGTTGGTCTGCGTCCGTTCCTACCGTCCCAGGGGTTCTCCTGGCTTCCTCCAGTTCCTGCCTCAATGCTTCCAGCTGTTGTTCAAACGTCGAGTGGTCACATTCCGGAGGTAGGAACTTTTGTGTCTGCAGGTCCGTGATGTGTTTCTGCAACGCGATTATTTGTACCGGGTGATCGCACATGGTCTGTACAATGGCCGCATGCTCAGTATACCACACTACACTCTTCAACGCTTCCTGTGCTTCTTCAAGCAGTGTCTGTCTCTCCCCGAAGTCAATCTCCAGCAGGTTCCTGTTGACGATTCATCAGCAAAATGTAATTCGGTCCGGAAGCCATTCGCAACCCTCCCAGACACTCTGGTAGCCCTCACCACTGCTTCTAAGTACTCCCAGATGCTCCCAGCCCCCCCTGGAGCTTTGCAAAGTGCTTTCAGGCTCTCCAAGAGCATTCTCACATGCTCCACAAAGCACCTGAAGTGATGGAGGTGCATTCAGGATGCTACAAGAGTGAGTATTAGAATAGTCAAATTGTGGAGCTGCTGAGACCACTGTGCAACTCTGCGGGAGACTTCGAGAGGTGCTGAGACTGCTGCACATGCTCTGCGGGAGACTTGGTGCCATATTTTCACACTGGTGGATATAGGGTTCCATAACCACATGGCATTTCATCGATCATATTGGTCATTGTTACAGTCACAAGATTCGCAACATCATAATATGGCATGTATTATCTAAGTCTCTCTATATCTACATAAGGGGATAGAGGGATAACAGAGATGGATTCAGCAACGAGCAGTATATATTTGGGAGACACCGGGGTAGATAGACATCATCTCATTATACGAAATACACACTTGAGGCCGTCAAGGACCGAGTTTGGAGGCTGTAATCTTGCGAGTTTGGAAACACACTTGGAGGCTGTGATCGAGTGGGTATGAAGATGTACTTGGCAGCCATGATTGTGCGAGTTTGGAGATGCACTTGGCAGCCGTGATCATGCCAGTTTGGAGATGCACTTGGAGGCCGTCATGATGTGAACTTGGAGGCCGTAATTAGACCGAGTTTAGAGATATGCTTGGAGGCTGTGATCGTGCGAGATTAGAGATGCACTTGGAGAACATGATCGTGCATGAATGGAGGAGTACTTCGAGGCGGTCAATCTGGAGCAGGTAGATCGGGAGGGAGGCGCACCGGGAGCTGAGACTCCATTTATTGGTTAACATGTAATTGTGGGAATGTAGAGAGTTGAGTACAGCATGGTCTGCTGCGAGATGAGAGACTGGCTGGGGGCAGGAGACAGTCGATCATGGGATGACACAGTACGCGGTGTATGCCTTACTCAGTGTATGCTGTACTCAGTGTATGCTGTACTCGGTGTATGCCATACTCAGTGTTAACTGGTGATCATGGTATGGAGAGATAGTGAGCGATGACTTAACTTCATTTTTTCAGGTGATGGTATAGTTGAAGATGAGAATGAGAAGGCACAGAGTATATTGGGGAAATCATCACAACAAACTGGGACTTAGGAGAATTTCGTGTGCAAGTCAATTTACCATCCCCGATACGGCTGGTACGACTCCCGATACGGGGTGTAATTACACCAATACGAGGTCTTCCCAACCCAATCAGGCAAGTCGTACCCCTGATTTCTCATACCCTCTCGTATCCTCCACATCATTCTCATATTCATCCCCCATCTCGCTCTTTATCGTCC
>Ga0307515_10003781_pt1 | contig 31699 bp, 28 predicted proteins | sample 17_EM_MG_FD_194513 | JGI IMG/M metagenome (GOLD analysis project Ga0307515, IMG submission 194513) | Populus trichocarpa ectomycorrhiza microbial communities from riparian zone in the Pacific Northwest, United States - 17_EM | ecosystem: Host-associated > Plants > Roots > Unclassified | place...
GCTGCCACCATGTGTACGAATAAGCTCACTGAGCGAATCACATACTTGTCACACCCAATTGGGACTGTCTGACAACCAAATACTGTCCATTCCCACGTGGGGATACGACACATCAATTGAACCTCCGGGCGCCTTAAATACATGCTGAATCCGCTGGTCTCCTGAGAGTGCCCAGACGGTCCATTCGGTAGCCCCGTGGATCCAGAGAATCCCCGCTTCAAATAAACATCACCACTGCATTCATAAAAACCCTCTTCAAATGCCATCGTATGGGCACATATCCGTATTCACTCGTTGGCGATCGATCACCTTTTGTTGATCCTCACAACAATCCGATTCGGTCGTCCAATCAGGTGCCAAAGGAGATAATTGACAACGGTAATCGCGAATTGTATCTGCTAGCCACTTTAGAACTTTCGGGGGTTATTGTACTTCCCATTCGGAGCTGCCGCACGATCTGCGATCACTGCTCCATTATCGTGAGCTCTTCCCATCAATAGACGAAGGATATCGGTAATCATATCGGCAATCATAGATGTATCATTGCATAGCGGCGGCTGGAACTCCTCGCAGCATCCGTAATGTAGATGACTCCATCGAGTCGTGTAGAAGGTAATCGCGGTTGCAACTGCCGTCAACGATGTCGATCGACGTGAATCGCGCGTATTTCTTAAACCCTCCCTCATCCTCCGTGGGTGCACTTGGGTGTGCAATTGTGGCCTGCGTCGTCTCGATAGTTCGCACGCGATTGCGCTTGTCGGATAAGGATCGGAGAAATCTTTGGAGAAGGGCCAGCTTTGGCATTGCCGGTGACGCGACTCTTATGGACACATGGGCTCTGGAATCGTCCCTGTAACCGTCAATTGACTCAATTGGAAGGTAACTTATCGAATCTCATTGATGCCGCAATTGGTAGCCTTCGCGTTCTCGTATGATGCATTCGTTGCAATTGACTTTGACTGACTTGGTCGGTGACGCGTTTCCTGGGCGGTTGGCCTCGGATTGTCTGTACTACTGTTAACCTCGATCGGGAGGACAGTTGATGCCTCTTTTGTGTCTGCAATTCGTAGATCTCAAGTCCGTATGATTTCTCACTCGTAGGTGTCGCGACGCGTCTCTGGCCTGCTGGACTCTGGAATCAACTCTGAATTGTCTCTGCCACTGTTAACCTCAATTGGGTAGACATATCAAGACACTTTGCTGATGCAATCAGTGCTCCCAAATCTGTATGATATCTTGCGCGTAGTTTGCGTGTCGTGACGCGTCGTAAAGGGGTAATTCATGAAATCCAGTATGCGAAACGTATCTGAAATTAAAGAGCGATAATAGTGTAAAGGCATACGCCCGTGTATGGCCTCGTAGGAAGGTATATCAGTAGATACGGTTGCAAACGTGGATGTCAATATTGTAGAGTAGTATAAAGGTAAGATTATCGCTAGAGATCTAAGGCTCGTGGCGAGCCGACTATATAAAGCGGGTATTACCCGGCCTTGGACACGTCATGTGCAGCCGTGCCATTACACTGCGTATGTCTCTGATTCCTTTCGGGAGCTCGCGGTCGCAGTGGATTTGTAATGATCCCGTGGGCTTCTGGATTAGTGATGGTGGTAGACAGGTTTTCAAGACCGCTGAGTGGAGTGGGAGTGCTAGCAATGCAGGATGTGGGGCCGGATGCGGGGCTAGATCCAAGGCGAAGCGTTGAGTCTGTCTGAGTGGTTCCGCTGGGTGCTGGTGTTTTATGACTACTTGTACCCGGCATGGCGGTTGGAGTAATTATTGACCATCCCTGTGTAGCGGACGGGGTGGAAGTCACGTGTTGAGTGATATCACCAATGCGAGAATTGTTCCGTGAAGATGAGGGGGTGGAGTTCTGACCTTGGATTGTACATGCTACGGAATGCCCTCCTTGAGAGGAATCCTTCTTGCCAGCCAGTACGGGAATGCGTCCCTTCGCAGGGGGCAGTTCTGAGTTCCCTGAAGGCCCACGCTTTTGATGATTCTGACGATTAGCAACACATCGAACATTTCGTACGACTGGAGAGGTGACAGCGTGAGGGCATTGGGAAGGCATCATCCGATATGGATTTTCGACGATAAGATTGTAGGAATAATTTTCTCTGCATGCATCGGCAACGGCAGACGAGGTAGATTCCTATTTGAGTGACCATTGAGAGATTGCACAAAGAAGGGAGGCGCAGTGTAGATCACGCTAGACTCTAAACCATGACAATACTCGGGGACTAGACCCCTTCAAAGCATTCACTCATGTGGTTAACTGCCATCAGAATCAACTCAGATTAAACTCAGCTTTGATATTCACTGTTACAGCAACATCTGAAGGTCGATTTGCACCAGCTTGTAGGGTGTATATGCCTTCTTGGCGCAATTATGATCATACTGCACTGGTTCTTGGCACAGTACTTCGAACCATCGATTGTGTATATCTTCAGCTTCTTGGTGGAAATCCCCCGTTGGCAGAACTAAAAGCATCAAAAAGCGAGCAATGATGTATTCTCTATCCTATGAGGTCAGTTGCGTGTGCATTTTGCACTGCTAGGCATTGGTAGCCGTGTTGTATAGCTGTACAGTTGGGACAACTTGAGAACTACTCAGTTTGCTCCTAGATGCATGAGGTCTGAGCGGTCAAAGTGGTGTGTGATGGCAAAGCAACGCCCAGCGTCGCAAACTGTCCTCACCGCGAGTAATAAATCTTGTCTTAAGGTTCATCATTCATGAGGTGGTTGGTGGTTGTGCAAAATGAAGGCAGGTCTGTTTTGTGTTTATTAACCAACAAAACGCGGGATATGAGTCAAATCGCAGGAACCCGAGTATATATATCCCTTCTTCCCGGCTACACCTCCATTATCTTTTCATCTCGTTTTAAACAGACCAGCAGCATCCTGAACTATCTCAACATCACGTGACTTGCACAAAACAACGCATCTCGTTCCAAAACACACCCGATAACCTACACATCATTCTATGCTCAGTCTGGGCTTCTTTTCGCTATGTTCAGCTGTAGCATAATGCTAACCCCTCGGATGTAGATTCATTTTCGACCCGCAGCAATGCCACCAAAGGGAAGCCGCAAAGGAAAGTGGAAGGTAAGTGCTAGGGCAAAAATGCCGACATCGGTGATATATCGAGACCTGTCATTGGATCCGTACTGTAGCAAGTGATTTATCTTGAAACACATCCATGGACTCATACGGATATACAATGTTTGCGCTGTCAAGGATAAGAGGGCCTGGGACCTCTTTTATGATCTAATCTTTCTTAATCCAGTCACTACTAGCCACTTTTCACAATTCCACCTGATGTGGCCGCACCGCAGGAGCAGGAGTTCACCTTTTCGGGAGTGCTGGATAGCCTTCCGCTCATATATGGGGCAAATGTTTGACAAAATGTGCGACCAAATGAACAATTGGAGGTGGGACAACCCCTGTGACTTCGGGAATCAAGTCGGTCGCTCCAATCAGCAGACAACCAGCTTGCGAAAGGCTAAACGCACCGGCGAGCGTTTCTCTTGGTACGGTAGGGATGATCGCAGGGCAAAGATTGAGCCGCCGAGCTGCCGGCAGTGCAAACCAGGCGACTTCCTGGCTGTTGGACCACTGCATTGGGATGGGATAATCGACGAGGATGGTGATGATGAGAACGCTTTGGATCCCGGAGTGCTGAGTGGTGGAAATAGCCATGCAGGTGATGACAATGACAATGACCATGGCGAGGGTGAGGAGGACACGCAGGGCGGTGAGAAAGTGGCTGGGAAAGGGATGGGAACTAAGAATGGGAAGGCGAATGAGAAGGTGACTGAGGACGGGAAGGGGAAAGGGAAGGGGAAGGGGAAGGGAAACGTTAAAGGGAAAGATATTGTTAAACAAACCCCAGCGGGAGATGAGATCTCTCATGCCGTTGCATTGCTGTTGCAGGAGGAAATGTCAGAGGCAGACTTTGACATGGAGGGCCAACTAGAGCGGGAATATTTAGATCCGGAAGCATCGCCCGCCTTGTCAAATTCCTCAGATGATGATACCAACTCTACCGAGTCGGACGGTGAATATGACTCAGAACATCATTCTGTTGTGGATATTCGCATGGAGGATGATGTGGACGCACCGGACGGCGTTGATTCAGATGGCGATGTGGATATGGACGGGTACACTGACAATGAAGAGGAGGAAGATGACGAGGAGGAAGATGAAGAGAAGGAAGATGAGGAGGAGGAGGATAAGGATGAGGATGATGGCAAAGAACCTCGGACAATTGGACAGGGAGAGATGGGAAATCCATGGGCTGACGATGTAGATACTATGGGAGACGATCAGCCAATCGTGCTACCTGAGCAAGGCCAGGAGTTGCGCGAGCATTCTCCACGGCCACAACCTTAGGTGCCTACCCTACAGCCACAACGCCCGGAGCCTCGCCAATGACTACGAACTCCGGATACTTCTCCACTTGGTGGGCTGGAGCATTTGGAGCGTGTGACGCCGGAAAAATCTCGCCCGGCAGTACCAACTCTGCAAGAAGCTGAGGCAGCCGGAAACACCTCGGATGTGGATGTGGATCAGCAGCTGCTGATTCAATCGGCAGGTGGCGACAGTCTGCCCGATGTTCCTCTCCATGAGGCACGCCCGGCTGGTTCGGTAGGCAAGGAGTGAACCAGTCCCAATGCGACAGAGGAGGTGACGGTTGTTGTGTTCAGGTTATGGTTGGGTTCATGTCTTGTTTGTTTCCTTTGATGTAATTCATTTATCTCAGGCATTGATTATTACACAGGTCGCAAAGTTTTTGGATCGCTCAAGGTTTATTTTATTTATGGGTTTTGTATTGGTTTTATTTTATTGGTTTTATTTTATTCATAGTATTAGGAGACATTGCGCATGCAGCGTTTTGGCAACTCCTGGCATGTAAGCATCCTTCTTGTGATGGTGTTGAGGCTCAATAAGTTACCTCAAAGTATTGTGAGCTTACACACGAGGCTGCTCAGGCCTGGCACCAACTTTTGTCCCTTTGTATGCTGTATACTCAACTCCTCGCATGTCATTGACAATGCCAGTGAAGACCCATTTCCGTTGCCCCGGATTTTCATGCCGAAAGAAGTTCACCTCAGACAGCTGGCGACTTAAACATATCAAATTACACCATCCTGAACACCTTCAAGTTGCATGCCAGAAGAATCTGACTATTTGCAGCGCACCCTGACGCGTTGAAACCGCTCAGCGTCGTGAACTCAACGCTAATGAAGATTCAGTTGAAGACTTGGATGCGTTTCCCTACCTCCAACACATTGAAAACCTCACAGACTCGGAGTCTCAACCACTGCCACCTCTGCCGCAGACGGAAATATACCCTGCTGACGGCGCTCCGCTGATCGATTACATTGCTGAGCCATTGGAATGCGACGCTCGTGGTTACCTTGAGACGAACCTACAAAACAATCCCTACTATCTGTTTGCGCCACGTGAAGAGTACAAATATATCCAGTGTGGGATCAAGAAGAAGGGCAGGAAGATGTACTATGACAACGTGCTGAAGGGAGAAAACCCCGCTCTGCGATTCCCAAGCTTCAAAAACGGGGATGGCGTCCTGAAGCTCATGGCTATTATGTTAGATGATAAGGCTCTCAGGGAGTGGGAACTACACACTCTCGAGGATATGAGATGGAATGACAAACACCAACGCCCTATCAAATACTGGAGTCGAGACATCATCAAAAGCATTAGATGGTTGATGCGGAAGCTAGCCTTCCCCGAGCATCCCATTTTTGGCCCTCAGCGTTTCTGTAACAGCGAGACGCCCCCAAAATGCCTCTATACCGAAATGCCCACTGCGAACAGGTGGTGGGAGACACATGTAAGGAGAGATACTCGAGGATAATAACGTGCTAATCGTGGTTTAGTCATCGCTCAGAGTGTGAGATGAACTGGTTCCCTTGATCTTCAGGTCCGACGGAACACCTCTCTCGAATTTTGCTGATGACAAGAAAGAATGGCCTGTATATATGTAAATTGGCAATGATTCTTCGAAGATCCGCCAGATGTCCTCAACGCACAGTGTCGTAATGGTTGCTCTCCCATCAGTTTCAATTATGAACTGCAATATTCCTCAGATGCGGCTGGATGAGCAGCAGCAAACAAACTGACAGGTACCGAACTAAGTACTCCGGTGGGGAATCCAGCGACTCACCTTGAAACAAAATCCCAGCTCCGGGAGCAGGTATTACAACATTCTCTGAGCAGATGGCAACTTCAGGCATTGCAAACTGGTATTAGCAGCATGGCTTGCAGATTGAACAGAGTATAGCGACCTACATCATCTCGAGCGGCATGTTTGTTTTTGGTGCAAGTGTCCACAGAACGCACTTGGATATTATGTGCATCCTGACAAGCAACACCCACGGCCGGATGACAACTTATATACAATGCTCAGCAACGCCAACACCAAGGCAGCCGATGCCTAACTCTCATCACGCCATGTTCACTGAGGATTCAACGTGTTTCGACATATTCCCTGTATTGTATGTGACCTCCCCAAGCCTGACCTCCACCATACAATGCAGATCGGCATGCTTGACCACCTCCAGAAGTGGATTTTCCACATCATGAAGACGCACGAGCGGCTCGACATTTACAATGCAATCTGGTTATCCGTGCCTGCTTACCATGACCTCACACCAAAAAATCAGTCATATGAGGAAGTTTCTCAATGGAAAGGGAAGGAGATGAAGGGAGTGAGCTGGTACCTGCTTGGAGTTGTAACTGAGTCTCTACGAGGCGGATACCCCGCTCAGCGTCCCATATTCAATCACGCAATTGGGTGCAGATGGGCATTGTTACAATTCTATATGTATGCTAGATATAAATCTCACGACAATGCAACATTGAGCTACATGGAGGACTCCTTCCATCATTTTGAAACCTTCGAAGATGTGTTCTTACTCGGGCGAGCCGGCTGAAAGGCGAAGGCCAAAGCCAATGCCCTGAGAATGGAACTCCTGAAGAAGCGAAAGGTAGATGAGGAAACAAATGCTGAAACTTGGACGCCATCCAAGAAGCGGCGCGAAATGAACGCCTGGCGGGAGTATATCAGCCATGTGATAGATATTTCGAAGGAGTTAGATGCCGACTTCAACTTTCCAAAGATCCACTTGATGTCTTATTGTGCCGAACAGATATGTCAACACGGAGCCTTGCACCAGTATACTGCTGAGACACATGAACAACCACATAAAACGATCCTCAAGGACAGTTTGAACGCCTTCAATCAGAGTCTGAACTACCTGCGACAAGTAATCACCTTTCAGCGTCGCATCCATTTCTTCAAAATCAGAGAACTCATTCTCCAAGCCCTCGCTCAGTGTCGGGAGGCCAGCGCTACCGACTGCAAAGTTCCCCCTTCCAGTGCTGATCTGGCTGCCCCCCTGAGCCCCCAGTCATATGCGAAGCCCGAATTCATGGGACTCCAAAACTGCCGTGATGGAATGAATCATGACGTTATGATCAAAGAGTTCAGAGCATTACTCGACAATATGCAAGACACAAAGCACCGCGCGGCAATATACAGCGGCATGCGGAAGTTTATAAACCATAAGAGTCGTAACAAGACGTATACATCGGATGAACCACTGCACGCAATGGAGCTCTGAATTTACCACGGTATTATGGTTCAAGTTGAGGGTTCAGAAGGTGAACTCATATCTCAGATATATCGATGCACAGGAAGCCAGAACTGGCGGGGAGGGAATCGACAGAACAACTGGGTGTGGGTAAAGCAACGCCCGGGGAGGTGTTAGGGCGCGCTGTATGGGCGTCTCCCATGGCAACTGCAACGACTATTCACAATCAAGCCCCAAAATGGAAATTGAGCTTTCGTTGAGTACTAGTTAGCACTGGCGCTCACCAGGATACCTGAGAACTCGGGTAACTTGGATCCCATCTCAAAATTTGTACAATTGAGAAAAGCAACGGCAGCCGTTGCTTTGCAAGTTTTCAGCATGGGAAACATCATCAGCTATGCGCACGTAATTCCAGAGATAGCTACTAGTTGTAAGACAGGAGATGGCCGGAACACGTGATGGATTGTCAATTGCCACATAGATCTGGCGACTTGGAATGATGTGTATTATTGATAAAGAGAGAATTGCATTTTGCGCGCAGTTAGAAGGAACACGTGGAGAGATTTTCGCAACGTCACCCATTGCATTGCAATCCCAACCCAAGCGAGTACCCAATGAGCCCATTCCGAGGTATGATCTCAGTTGGCCACAACGCCAGAGTGTTCATTTGAAATAGGACACAGATAGAGGGAGAGGAAATGGTAAATCAGCGATCGGAGGGCGATGTGCAACGCAACGCATGGTATTGAGGCCGGGCGCGGAGTAATTCCCCACCAGGGTGTCTCTGACGGCGCTGACAGAGCCCGTCCACTCTGACAGAGCCATTCGGCCCAGATGGAAATACTTTTTTGCTGATGCAGCAGACCTTACCCTTCCTCTTTGGAACCTCCATCTCCATGAGTTGGTAAATCTCCCTCAGTTCCAGACCAATCTGCGAGACTGCGGTGTGTTGCACAGAATAGTGAAATACTCTGTGCGGTGGCTGGTTTTTAACATTGGTATCAAAGAAAGTTTAGCGGACTTGCATACGCCATGTGTTCAAGTGCCAGTTGTTGGTGGACACTCGCATTGAATTTCCACAATCCGCAGGCCTCTATCATGGCAGCAGCAGTCATCATATCTACATTTTGTGGGAAGGGGTTATTAAACAACGTCTTCTGCCCGATCATTATGGTAGCTTATTCCGCGACTTTCCTAACTCAAGGATCCCGGATCTGGTCGATACCTCTTGACTTGTGTGCTCGTTTAGTCTCTTTTGCCTCCTGATGTTTTGGAATCAGTATCAGCGGCATCAAGTTTCTGCTATGAACTCAGAGGGCTTCCATGGAATGTCATGGGCATGAAGACCCTTTTGCTAGAATTCTTGCTTTGCGGGGAACTAACAGGACCAGATGCCGGTGTTGACAGGGGATTATGCACGGATGGCAATGATGGGGAGGAGGCTGACAAGTATCTGGTGGGTGCTTTCTGTAAGGTCTGGTTTGGTCGCTTTTCAGCAGCAGTTGACAAGTGTCTGGTGGCTACCTTTAACTTTGGACATTTTTGAATAGGAGTGACATAGTCCCAGAGAAGTTTGTTATCAGTATCACCAAAATCGTCCAGTACATATGAAAGGTGGTCATCTGTGATTTTGACATCTGGTGGATTTTATCCCACATCAGCCTGGCACCCAGGCCACAGGGCATAAGCTTACCACTGGCCGAGATGACGACTTGGACGAAGGGGCCGGCGTTTCACTATACTCATCTTCACTTCTAGAAGAAGTCATTTCTTCCTTTTCCTTCCTATTTTCCTTTTGCTTGAGCAGTCTTGTTGATCGGCTGGTGACATTGGGTCTGGCCATAGCAATGCTCCTGGGTCTCGGAGTATTTCTTCTTGCAATTTTGAAGCCAATGGATGAGGTGTTTTCAATCAACAACAAATGTGGGTGGAGGAGAAAGGGAGAGTGACCGGCCGAGTGCACTCTGCATAACATATGTATCTAGTTGGGGTCCGGATCTTCTATATATGTCAGTGAATCTCCATTAACTTCCACTACACAAAGATTTTGATTTAGATCTCCATAACTGAAATTCTGCAACGCAAACACTTCGATCTCTGTAACCTTAATCCTGCTAGATGGTGATTTTGATATCAATCACAATAACCGAAATTCAAATCTCCATAACTTTGTTTTTGCTGAACGAACACTTTGATCTAGATCTCCGTAACTTTGTTGCTGCTGAATGAAGACTTGCATCCTAATCTCCATAACTTACATCCGACTGAGCGAACACTTAGATCTCCATAACTGTGTTCCCACAGGACGAACACAATGGTTCATGCCAGGAACAGGTCTGGGTAACCCGGCAGCAGTCGAGGTTTGAACCAGAAAAACGGTTTGGTTCAGTTCTAGACCCGTCCAAACACCCGACCCGCTGCTTCTTAGCAGCGCCAACGCATACATGTACCCCTCAAACAGTGGGGGTTGCCGGGTTTCGCTAGAGCTGTTGGTTCCAATCTCCAGTTCTACATGTCAGGATTTTCTATTTATGGTCACATTTAGATATGCTACTCATAATTGGAACATATTGACATTGGTACGGCATTGCAATTTTGAACTGTATTGGCAGTCTTTACACAGCTACCACGCAGTCACACACTCGCTGCACCTTGCTGAAAATGAACCTTAATGCCAAATTAACGATTGATGGTCATGCATCTTGGTTAATCTATGTGGCACTTCATCGCATACATTCATAAACAACCAGTTAGCAACCTTTATAGGCAAATAACCAAGAGATATTCCTGCTACCACCTCCTGGACAGTAACAACTTATTTCATTTACGAAACTGCAACTTGGTGTTCAGTAACTGCTTAATGAAGAAGGACGGTCAACAATTCATATAAAGGCAATAAGAGCCTCATCTCGCATTGACAAACCTTGATGGAAGGCTAAACAGCGTTGACGCTCAGTTAACACTCATTTTCAAGATAGGGCAGGGATAGTGTCACGTACTCTGTTGCCAATAAGGACTGCCAATCCTAATGTTAAGTATAAGCAAAACGATTTGACTCCTTAATTTCCATGCTTACAACCCAAAAATTGTTGACACTCTGTTGACACTCATTTTCAAGATGGGGTTGAGAGCATGCCTCTTTCTTATTTACTTTTAAATGCTGTCAATACAACTGTGATGTATATACATGACAATGTGACTATTTAAGTACCTGACTAAAAGGCCAAAGGTTGTTGACTCTCGGTTGACACTCATATTTGAGCTTGTGCATGGAGAGTGTTGAGTACTCTTTGGCCGATAAAGGATGCCAATCATGTAGTTATGAATAAACCCAACAAACTGAGATTTCAATTTCCAGAGTTACAAGACGAAAAATCGTTAACGCTTCATTGATGCTCATTTTCAAGATGGGGCAGGGAGTGTGCTGCTCTCAATTTTGCCTATCAAGGCTGTCAATCCGGCTTTTATGTATTCTAACGACAATGTTACTATTGAATTACCTTACTTACCTGACCTAGAATCGTTGACGTTTGGTTGATGCTTATTTTCATGATGGGTCAGGGAGCGTGCCGCTCTCAATTTTGCCTGGGAAGGCTGCCAATATTATCATTATACATATCCGCTACAATATCAGTTTGTAATTACTGGACTTACAGCACCATAAACCATTCAAGCTCCGTTGACGATCAATTTCAAGATGGAGCAGGGAGTGTGCCACTCTGACTTTTGCCTATAAAGGCTGTCAATCCCACTTTTATGTATTTTAACGACAATGTCACTAATGTATTAACTGACTTACCTGACCTAAAATTGTTGCCACTCGGTTGACGCTCATTTTCATTATAGGGCAGGGTACCAGGGCGCATACCGCTTTCTATTTTCCCCAGAAAGGCCGCCAATATTGTCTTTATACATAAGAGTTACAACATTGGTTTGTAATTACTGCATTTACAGGACTAAAGATAGTTGGCGCTCGATTGACACTCATTTTGCGACAAGCGTCTCTGTAATATGCAATCAGTTCATGTGGCAGATCATATCATTCATGGTGTTCTTGCAGCCTTTCTATCTTATTCAGGTAATTTCTCTTTGTGTATTTCATTGTTTTTTAATAATACATATAAATATATCATTTAAAATATACTTTAAAGTGTCCACTAATTGTAGATAATACTACACTCAAAAATGATGTTTCTTGCAATCAATGCTCGTATCAAGTTGCAGGTGCTCTCAATAGGCTGCTATCATCTACAAAATGGATGTTAGCTGCATTTCGACTGGGCAGATAGTGTACTAACCACTGGAGGTTCGATCCTTGGTCTGCACATCGGGAATGAAATCCTCATCGTCCTCGCTATCCATCTCAAATGCATCAATATTGACAACTTGAGGATTTGGAAGAGGTGTATAAATATAGGCATATCTGGCGGGCCAACCAGTGATTTGGGAACGCTGAGTACAATTGTTGTCTCCAGATGGCACAGGTGGCGTTCCAGGGGGTGGCATCAGTTCTGCTGTCAGCTGTCTGCTTCAGACTTGAGGAGATGCACCTGGTCCTTTGCGCCTCCACCGTGTTCGCGGATTATTCATGGTGCGATATTCAAAAGGAAGGTAGCTGTCCATTTGATTATAATGAATCATCGCCGGGTGTCATTCTACCGCAGTCTTCACGTTTCCTTCCCAAGGAAACGTAACTCCCCGCTTCCCCTCTTCTCAGACTTCTGCACAGGGTTTGTTGATGAGGTGTTGCATTTCTTCCATTGCCGCGTGTGAAAACCCTCATTTGGCCATTTTTGCCATATTCAGGGCAAGGCGCATGTCTGACTATTCTAGCAGTACTCGACCTCCCTGCCATGCCATAGTAGCAGACATGTTGAAGAACTACAAGAAATTAGTTGCTGCATCTCAAAGCGAGATTAGGCCATTACCTCAACCATATATGCTTCCATGGCCTCTTCTAAGGTGTTTAAAGCATTTTTCGTCCACCCTCAAGGACGCTTATCACCAAATGCCACTGCGAAACTCCCCAAGCTTACATCTTCGTGAGGTTCAACCGCGTGGACTGTGCGGACAGATGCCTTGGTTGACCATGGTTGTTTTCCATTCCGGGTGGCAATAAATTGATTACGTAGCTCACTGCGTATACCAGCTCTACATTAAACTATCAGCTGACGGCCGCCTAGCTTGGTATGCAAATACTCACAATCCATTGCATGCTGCATCTTATCCTTGTTGCTTCTGGTTTTATGAAAGATGTTTAAATGGGCGTCCTGGGTCATATTTTTGGTGGCTACATTGGCAGCTTCGCGGAGGACTAAATGGCGTCTGCGTTGTAGTTGTCTCTCATGAAGCAACATATTGCATGCCGCAACAGTCATTTGGCTCGATTCAGATTCGCTCTGACCTTTTCGAGGTGTTTGTGTATCCATGATTTGCTTGGGTGGAATCAGAGAAGAAGATGATACTGAAAAAAAGTGGGCAGTCCTGAACAATATATAGCTTGGATCGAGTCGAAATGGAATTATTGACTGCCAACTTCGATGTGATATCCAACTTGAATCTGCAAGCGGATAATTGGAGGTTGCAGGGGTTTCCAATAGTCCTGCGATTAGCACTAAGTTGGTCCGATGTAGTTTGTTTGTTTACGGGCATAAATCACGGTGTACATCATCTGTAATTTCGTACATGTTGGATATCAACAGCAAATTCTTAAAATGTAAGGACATCTGGTGATGTTTGCCACAAGATATCCCCGGGATTATATATGAAGCAGACGCTAAAAATCGAGTCATGTTGTACAGTTATCACGACCAATCCCTATTCTGTGATGGTCAGAACACTGATTTTGCAGTGTTCAAGTTGATCATGTGTACCAACCTTGATCTAAAACACGCAGCTTGCCTCCATATGGTTTATATCTTGCAACATCCAACATCTCACCCAACAAGAAACTCAACACGAGGTAGAATGGTGAACGTACCGACTACAAACCTTGCTACGCATCCGGTGAGCCAATACTGCAAATCGACAAAGTGTTCTACATGATGACGTCATCAATCGAATCAACGCAAGAGCGGGTTGCAATCAGAAAGATTCTGAGCCCGAGGAGCTTTGTGTATCTTGGGATCTGAGGAGAAGCTTTGGGTGTCGCATAAACGAGAGATGCACTTTCTGAGCAATGCAGAGAAGGACAAATGGATCGAGGATGATGTGGAGAGAGGAACGGCGGTCGCAAGAAGGCTAGTTGAAGATGCAGATACAGCGATTAAGCAGGAGCAGGATGATATGGGATCCCTCGAAAATGCGGGATTGACAACCAGAAAGCCCCAATAGGCATTTGAACAGATGCTGAATGCTATTGCAAACAGTCTGAGGGATCTTGCCAGTTTGGATGTTGAGAAGGATGCGGACGATGAGGAAGATGATGAAGAGGATATAGAGCAGGGTAAGCCGAGCGAAGACGATGAACTCGACTGGGTGATGGGCACAATCTCCAAAAAAGTGCAGCAGGGCATGGACAGATTTCGGCAGAAGCAGATGAAGAGTGGAGAATTGACCCGACACGGATGGTAGGACAAGGCCCACTACTTGCTTCAACGCGATAAGACGTACAGAACGGCCACACTAAAAGTGCCGGCAGTCATTAAGTCCTGAACAGATAATGCTGCAGCCGTACCACCTCTGACAACCTTTAGTGAGCTTATGGAGAATCTTGATATAGTCCCCAGAATATCACAAATGCCACAAGGGACTTCTCAACCAGGATGTAGTTGTTTGCCGCAGGATTCAGGAAAACCACAGCTGCCAGAATTCGTAACGTCACTGACACCTGTCGCTACATCTGATTCTTCCCGGATACTGCTAACGAAGCCTGTTGAACCTGTAAGCATTAACTCCTGCATTATGCCTCCCTAGCTAATTACCATCCAGAATTCGGATTTGGACGAAGAAATGGTGATGGCTGCTGCACCAGTGGAGGAACAGATATGCAAATTGGGACTTCTGACAACGTATTACTCGGAAATGCAATTGGTGTTCCTATTTTGCTGCAGGTCACAATTGTCTAGATTTTCTTGACTAAATTGTGAGATATGATAATTTGTCTGTGCATGTGCAACAGTCGTATTCACCATGGAACAGTACTAGACTCCAAGTCACTTTATGTTATGGCCACCAAACTTGATAACATTTTGCCGGTTACAGTCAAGTGTGAATGCAAAAATTAAATTAACGTCGAAATTAACTAATACCATTTAAGTCAGTGATGTCATATGAGTCATAGAAGGAGCAGTGCATGCATCATGGAAACCTGCATGAATGACAACCGTTGTGTTGCATTTATCCATGCATCCAACTGCATAACTCTCCGCTCAGATCTGGTGCACCTGGTCGATATTTTGAAAATTGCTTATGGTCGCTCATGGAAATCCAGGATATGGAGCTTGATCAGGAATGATGAGACAGTCGGGCGATAATAAGCCAAAGTTACTAGCAGCATCTATACGCCATTAAATGCCGGCTGAATGCACTTCAATGTGCTATGGCTACATCATTATTCGCTCATAGTACATCTAGAGTAGCCAATTAGAATTTGAGAAGTGACCAAGCTTTAGGATGCAAATTGCTGTACCTAGAAACTCATCAGTGGTTGTATATAATGGCAATATACGTTTGGAGTACAATTTATTTTGAGGATACAATAACTATTACATGGTATTCAATGTGACCATCAATAGAGGGTAAATGATTCTGCGTATTGCACTTTAGGCAATCAACCGGTGGTGTAGTGACAATGTACCAAATTGATTGTATTGGACAGTTTAACAATTAAACAGGATAGAGAAATGCTCGTTGCCCGATCCTTGAAATGAGCGTCAATGGAGCGTTAACCATTTTTGGTTTCACATCTTGCATAATCCAGACTCTGGGGAACCACAGGTAACCATACTCAAAGTATTAGCGACCACTGTAGGAAGGAATTCGATGGCGGACATCGTTAATATCACCTAACAATCAACTTGTTCTTGGCATCAACAGAGCGTCAATGGAGTGTCAACCAGGTTTAGTTCTTTACCGACAGCAATGGCCAGGATACATAAGGAAATTTTCCAAAAGTAAGCGTCATGGAGGCTTTTGTAGTGAAAACAGTCAGTGATATGCTGGTTACCCGATCATTGAAAGGAGCGTCAACGGAGCATCAACGACTATTGGTCTTGCATTATGGGTAATCTATGGGGTGTGCATTGGCGATCACCCACATTGGAATTATTAGCCGCCATTCTAGGCAAAAGTGCAAACACCGACATGGTGACTATCTTGTAAAGATGAGTGTCAAGAGAGCATCAATGATTGTTCATCATGCATGTTGCATACTCAATCGGCTGTGCATTTGCAGTGACCCACATGCAATATATAGGCGGCTGTAAGAACCCAAAATGCTAGTGAGGATATCGCTACTGCCTCCTAAAATGAGCGTCAACAGAGGGTCAACAGATTTTATACTGGTGCAGTAACCGAATCAGCAACGAACTGCATCGTGCTGTACCTAAATTGAACTTTCACTGGTCCGTCTTTTAATATGTGCTTGTTTACAACTTCACAACAATGAACGCAATATCTTACAGGTCTGAGTTTTTTGATGCTCGTAGCTCTATAGTCAAGATTTATGATCTAGCGATATTCTTCACAACAATGTCACTTTTGACAGCCTTTCACATTGAATTACGCAGTTGGCAAATTCTTACCGCCATGTCGGATTGAAAATCTCTAAATAGTTTGTTGCTAGATGTTATGGTATCTCCCAGAAATGAACGTGTCTTTATTCGCGATTTAAATGAACTTACATTGGAAATCCTAATTGATCCTTGGTTGGATTCTATGAATGTGAGCATGAAGCATTCTATTGCTTGGGACAATTCTCGACATGCACCTTCATGGCGGTTCTATATGCAGTGGGGAATTGAGGAGACTGGCTGCCCTGGCATCATATGTATCATTTGTTATCAAGTTCTTCTCCATCTATCAGAACATGCGACTAGCTCATTGGGGTAAGACTTACTGGCAAAAGGGTACATCGCAAAGTTAAACGAATTAACAGACTTACAAGTTTCTGAATTGACCAGCTCAATAGTCGATGAAACTGGACTGGCCATACTGAACAGACAAGGAAATCGAGGGACTACAATAGTAAGTTCGCAAAGGAAAATGATATTCATCATTTACTTTTCCACTTTATTGACTGAGCTGACAGAGAAAACACTCGAAACTGTCCACAAAAGACTTTCAAACTGCTGAATTTCACCAAGACACCTGGAATCATTACCTAATGTTAGGATTTTGTTACGCACATATTCCATGGAATGGAATATCAAACCTCGAGCTAGGGCGGTTATATTTTGCATTACTCCGCCAGTCGGTGCTGCCATCAGCCAGCAGCCTTAGCAGTATTTCCCAGAGGGATTACCCACTGACCATGGATGCAATTAAGAAGCAATTGGCATCAAGAAATAAAGTTTGTTAAGCTATAGATGGGTGGACATCAACACACAAATTGGCCATAATGTCGGGCATTGGGTACTATATGGATCACATCTGGGCAATGAATGAAGTACAACTTGCTTTCAATGAGGTTGATCACCTATTCTTTTCCAATTTTGAATGCGAATTAAACATAATAGTTCAAGGGTTAACTTACTAGAGTAAGGTTAGCAATCCATTTGGAGGAAGTTCTTGATCGTTTTGAGCATAACGACGGGCACTTACTTGGAATTACTACCACTAATACTTCCTCAAATTATTCAATTACACGGGAACTACATTCAACTCTTGAGGACAGTGGAATCAAGTGGCCTGCATTGAGAAACAACATACCATGCATGGCGCACATCATTCAGCTTGCTTTGGGTACGTTCATGATTAAACTCAGAGTAACAGGCTGCACCAAGTCTTGGGAAGCCCATGAACGTGATCAGCAATTTGGAGAGAATGAAAACACGGAGATTGGGAAGAGTCAAAGACTTCAAAAAGAAGGCAATGCTAGAATCAACAAGGTTACCACCATGAGACAAGGTTTAGCCAAGATAATTGAGAAAGTATGTATTCCATGACATTTTGAACATCCTGGTTCTTACCTTCAAATAGCAGTGGATGCTTGCTGTGTTGATTATGCTGACACCGGGTCGTCGAAACAACTTCATTGAATGTCAAAACGCCAAAGTACGATTTGTAGTACTGCCCATTATGGATTTGAAAATACATTGGAATATAACAATGGAGGTGCTTGAGCGAGCATACGGATTACGAGAATTCACACGTGAGTGGCTAAAAAATCCATGATACACGGATTACCTGCCACTCTTCCCCACGAAATTCAATTGGACCATCGTTAAGTACATCGTGGAAGTTTTAAGGGCATTCCAACATTGGACCCGGTTGATGTCGAAAGGGCATACAGTTACACAGCTTCACGTCATCACAGTCTACAATGACATGTTTAATCAGATGGATGGTGTTATGCGACGAATTCCCCAGAAGAAAACTCACAGGAGGGAAGACTTATACTTTGCCGTGAAGTTTGCGCGACTGAAGCTATCAAAGTAATATGCTGATGTTACTCTGTCGATCGGTATGCTTCTCATTTCACCCACAATCATTGATCCTCTGCAGAAGTTGTGATCATTTCGGAAAATGCACAAAACAATAGATATTAATCCTGTGAAAGAGACTTCATATACTATGCAACACCAAGAGGCATTGCTGAGGTATGTGGAGAATGAATACTGCGCCAAACATCGCCAATTGTCCGTCAATAAATCACAAAAACTCCTAAGCAACAACTCCATCCCTTCTGCAATGGCTTCTGGATCTGGTCAATCATCTTTTGATCCATATGATTTGTGCAGTGATGTTGAACAATCCATAACTCCTACAAATGTCGCTGAAATGATGCCTGGACGAAGCAATCGCGCAGCTCGCTTATTGCTAGGCGCTAGGCTGTATTTGAATTCACCGCCTGAATCACCAAAGAACTGGGGGCAGGTTGCTTCAAATGTTAATGATTACCACTCTGACCTAATGGAGATTAGCAGTACATTGTGGATACTGGATATTACCGACTGGTGGCGACAGCAAGAAGAAACTCACTCAAAGTATGCTGATGTCGGGAATATGGTGCACGTCATATTCTCTATCATACCACCTGGTGTCGGAGTAGAGGCCAGTTTTTCCCTAGCACAAGTCATTATCGGCTGGAGGCAGTCAACAACCACAGATGAAACTCTATGAGAAGAAGTTGTTATAACGCAGTTTGCACCCGCCAATAATGGGATATAAGCAGGTGATAACCCCATATTAGATTAATCTGAAACTGAGAATGATGTGGAGATGAAGACAGAGGCGGAGGAAAGAAAATTGCACAGCAGGGCCAAGGTCCACGACTTTTGGAGATGTGGCAGGGACGCCAAAATTCGCGTGCAACGCAGAAGGAATCTCTCGCTAAAAACAAGCAAATGACAGCCGTTAGATACATTTCAGATACAGAAGAGAATGTTAAAGCATCTTGGTCACACTTTCAACATATTGGTGCAGCTGCATTTAAATTGCCGGAAAGATCACAATTGCCACCAGCTATGTTGGCAAAGGAACTGCCTGGATGTCGAACTCAATTATGGAATGCACGGCTAATCCGAAAAATAGACAGTCATTCAGCTGAAAGAGATGAAAATAGTGCACCTGATAACATTTCCGACACCGAAAATTGGCCCAACTGGAAAGCTGGCTTGGTGTTAGGGGGGTGCTATAACCTAAGTAAGCGTACTTCTTAAGTATATCTTCTGAAGTAACACAGCTGTAGTTTTTATTATTTTGCTTATTTCCAAATGAAGTTGGTTGTTAATCGATATATATCGTAAACGCACAATGGACAAAGATATATTTTAGTATCAGATGATTCTGGAATGATCATGTTAAGTTTTGTCAAGTCTTTATTACAATAGGTACAATATGTATGACGATTGCAATAACGGAGCACATATGTATATGTATATATGTTCGTATAATTAATCTCTGTGATTAATTCAAATCGTTGGATGTTCATATAATAGATCTTGGTGATTAATTAATATTGTGAAGGATATTCATATAATTTATCTCGGTGATTGATTAATATTATAGGATGTTCATATAATTAATCATGGTGATTATTCAATATCGTAGCGGTAATATATTGTACGATGATAGTGCAATCTAAATTGTCACATATCTTGATCGCTCTTCCTTCCTTATCTCCTTGATCAATCTGGCGTGCAGATACTATCGGCAATATTAAGTACTAAGCGTAATCTCCATCAATCCTTCGTCTCTCACAGATTCAAAAATAAATGTCAACCCTACTTGACTTATAATATTAATCTGTCTAATTGAAGAATCCTCCGAATCTCAATTAATCATTTATTGCTCCAAGCTGGACACCCTTTGTCAAGTTCCTTCGTTGTGATCTTCTGTGGATTAAACCATATCCAGTTTTGTGTCTTATTGATACGTGATGTAAATTCCGGGGAGAAATTCCTCCTCCTTGATGCATGTACAAATTCAGAGGAATCAATGATTCCTTCTTTCACTAAATCCAACTCAGGAGTATCATTCTCGGGAATTATTACTTTCCCAGATACTTGACTGGGTAGTAGTGTTAGCAACGGTTCCAACCCGCTAGTACAGTTCCAGGTTAGGGTTGGAACCTGAACCGAACCGTTGCAACGGTTCTTACCACACGAAAACCCAGACTCTTGCAATTGGGTCAGTTTTACCACCAACAACCCGGCATTTCAACATTATAACTTTGGCTCCAAGTAAGTATCTGAGTGCTGATCGTATCATGACATGGTCAATACGTAGATTGTACAGAATCTACCGCTCTCTCACCCACCTCCATTAGATTTGCGATCCGACCAATATTCGTTTAGTCGCAATCAAAATCCCGCGAATTTCTCCAAAGGTTGTACGTTTTTTCAAACCCACTCTACGAATATTGGACGGATCGCCAACCTGCAAGCGGGGGGCAAAAGAGCGGTTAAGTCTGTACAATCTACGTATTGATCATGTCACAATACAATCACAACTGATATACTTAATTGGAGCCAAAGTTGCAGGAACTGTGATATGGAACAGTGGTCCTGGTACACCCCGGCCAAAAAAACCATGGGTTTATGTCCGGTCCGGGTAACCACCCCGCGAAGACAATGTTGGTCGGGTTTTTGGCGGGGTCTGGAACTGAACTGAACTGAACCACCGGTCAAAATCCCGAACACTGGCAGGTCACCCGGACCCGTTGCTAACAGTACTCGGTAGTGGTGTAACAACACAGTTCTTTAGATAGTCGGACAGGAATATTGTATATTGTCGATAATATGTTAATATCTCTGTAAACTAGATACTACATGCTAGCCACCGGATGCACTGAGCTGCAAATAACTTATCCTCTTTTTCGAATCAATCTAACAATACTTATCAGGTGAACAGTATCACATCATATTTGTTATTGAAGATGTAATCGTTCATGGGGTGGGGGAACCGCATACAATCCTATTATATGATACTAATATACCTATAGAGATAATAATAATAATAATAATAATCAGAACTGAAAACTGAATAATATTTCAGTTTCTGCTTTGCAGGTAGGTATCATTGATGCTTTTTGGGCTGCTCTTTGAAATGCCGAAACATTCATAGTCACTTTATAGCATTGCGTCTAGGTATTACACCCATGCTATGATTTAATCTGTCTGTATCTTTTTGGATTGCTCATTACGAAACTACTCTAATATGAAGTGGACCATACTTCCCAAAGGTCATCGTGTTCTTGTTTGATTGGTTTTGAAGAAATACACTCCCTGTAGGGCCATTGTCAGCAATAAGATTTAATCAGACAATTACTCAAACGTTGATATCTCACAACATGTTGTTGGATAATCGGAATACTTTCTAGCCACGTAGGTTAATTGAAAGTGATTCATGCAAGATTGCCAATTAAAATAGATTAACGCGACAACCTAGTCTTCGAGGCATTTTTGGCTTAGTGGACATTCTAAGCTTTGCCAATATTTGATTTATACGACCATTCGTAAGACCATTAAAATCCTTCCCATGGTTGGTTCATACTCAAACGTCATCATGGATTAGTCACATCATGCTTGGTAACAACTCCACTTCATTACATATCCGTAACCGCCCAACATGACACATAGGTCAATGTCAAACATATCTCGAAATATCTTGATAAATATAGTTGAATCTAGCGGGCATCTTAGCTCGAAAGCTTAGACGAGGCCAAGACTATTGCATCATCAAATCAGCTCCCAGGAGGAGTATGCATTCAATGAATCCGCTAGTGAAAAATCACTATCCAATCGACGTGTGACTTCTATGAACCCCAGCGAAAGGCATTGACTGACCTCCTATGACGTCCGGGATTACCCACAAGGATATTGTCATAGTATCATTATCACAGTTAGGGGAGAACCCCTAACACTTGGATAATCCAAATGCCAGTAAAGAAGACTGTGACATGCATGATGAGTCCGGTATAGAGTATGACAATTGCTATAAGGATTTGGAATACCCACAACAGCGGGAAGTCTGTGCTGCACCAAACGTTCCCGGACTGATTCGGCCAACAAGTTGGTCAAAGCCGAAACCTGAAAATAGGTGCCTGATGGTCAGTGCAATTGCAACAAGGCGGAACAAGGGAAACAAGAAACAGTATCACAGAATGGGTCATTTTGTTTTCAACAGGTGCTTTATGTTGCATGGCCAAGAATGTCACTTAGGGTAATATTATGGGAGAATAGTAAGCAGTCAGGTGTGAAAAATGGTAGATAAACAAAAGCACGGTGGGCAAAAAGCTTTATTCAGCATGATATATAACTTGTACTCGAGTGAGAGCGACCTGTGCAAGACTATTACTAGGCTAATCTTTGCCACCGGGCCCAGTCCAAATCAGCCAGAAATGCACACAGTCAGTCAAAATGATCATGAATACAGGTATTGGTAAAAACAGCTTTTGGCAACACACTATATAAAAATAAGCATCAACAGAGCGTCAACGATTTTTGGACTTGTTAGTAAGGTAATTAAAAGTTCAGGTGATTGCTATTACGCAAAACCGAAGTATTGCCATCATTTATAGGCAAAAAGCAATTGTGACACGGTCAATGCCTGATTCTTTAAATCAGCGTCACTGGAGCGTCAACGATAGCTGGTCTTCATAATAAGGTTTTTGAATGTTGAGCTTGTCGTTGTTATGCATACCCGATGTTTTGGCAGCCTGGGTAGGCAAAACATACATCGATTCGGTTACTGCTCTATTCGGAAACTGAGCATCAACGGAGCATCAACAACTATTCATCTTGTACGTATTGTAACAGGATATGTGTTTAATTATACTTATTTATCATCAACTTGTTGGCAGCCTTGATAAGCAAAAGAGATATTAACACGGTCACAGACCAATTCCAACTATGATCGTCCATGGAGCATCAGCAATTTTGGGTCTCATAAGGCAATTGAAAATTCCATTAGTTGCTCTCATGCATAATCGACATATTGGCAGCATTTATTGCGAAAACGCACAGCAACACAGCCGCGGTGCCAGTTGAGAAATGACCATCAATGGAGTGTCCATGAATTTTGGTCTTGTAAGTATGGTAATTTCAGATTAATTGTGAATTACGTAATCACAATCGTCCTATTGGCAGCCTTTATAGGCAAAAGAGAATGAAACAGTTACTGTTCTATTTTGAAAATCAGTGTCAATGCTGTGTCAATGCAGTGTGAACGATTTCTGGCTAAACATTTAGGGTAATCTCATTGGAAACTGGTTGGTATTCTCCATAAATAATGCATTGGCTGCCATCTGGCCCGAAAACCAAAGACACTCGCTCCCTGCCCCATCCTGAAAATGAGTGTTAAATGAGCGTCAATGATTTGTGGTCTTGCATCTTGGTTAATCTAAATGTCACTTTGCTGCCCAAATCCATTCACAATGTAAATGCGGCCTTTGCAGGGAAAACAGCGCATCGCATGTTCATTACCGCATCATGACAATGAGATCAATGGAGTCTCAAGAATTTTTGGTATTGCACATTGGGCAATCGAGGTATTGCACGGATAGCTGAGCTCATGACCGAAAAATTGACCACCTGTAAACCTTAAAACTTGAAATATTCAAAGAAAAACATACATTCGAAATACCCAATTTTGCAATCAACAAATCATTTATTAAGTCATTATTGGATGTTGAACATGCCATTTTGGCAAGATACTTTTAACAAACAGTAAAAACAAAAACATTGTCTGAATGTACAGATGGACCTGCTGGACAACCCGCAGTCAACCTGCCCAATTCAAATGGGTTGTGAAATGTCGATGTAACAGTACAGGAATTGACCGTTCGGGAGTATCGACGACCAAGACTGCATATTTGTAACCAGGTCAGTTCCGACCGGAACTCACACCCGAAGCGACGGTCTTGAACCGTTGCTAACACTAACTTTGATTGAGATTTCTGTAACTTTGTTACCACTCAATGATTACTTTGATCCAGATTTCCACACCTAATTTCACACAGACAAGCTTGATCTAGATCTCCATACTGCTATTTCCAACGGATGAGCATCACATGCTACTGGTAGTGATTTACGAAACATTGGATCACATTAGAACACGATCGATACGGAAGATATACGATATACAGCTAGCGTAAGGAAATCCACCCGATGATATCCAAACCACTATAAACAAGTAAACACAACAAAGCAGCCAATAGAATACCATCCAAATAACAGATGAATAGCCCCATGATACATAACCAGTAGCAAAACCAACGAAAAACCAACGCAATAGCTTCCAAATGATATAAACAGCAGCCCTTCACACATGACCAGCAGAAAACCAAACTAAAGCCCCCAGAATACCATCCAATAATAATAATCCCAAAGACACATCAAGCAATTCAAAAACCCACAGTCTATACCACTAGCCGAAGGAGGTTCATCAACCGGGTGAATGCTGTTGACTGCAGTCAGCCAAAGATCCACCAAACTGAGGCCAGAAGCCTACTGCAATCGGCATCAGGTGCAGCTGGCGGCAACACAAGGAGGACCGGATTTGGGATATCTTCGTTGCACATCTGTTTAAGCCAAGTGGAGACATTCTCGTCCGGTTCAATAATGACCATTATCTTCCGTGGCAAGTACCATGGCAGTCCACAGGCCTTTTATACATGCCTGATATACCTCACACCAGGCCAACCAAATAGACCGACGCCCTACAACTTCGTCCCCCAGATTGTGGAATGCTAACATCGGAAATCCACGATCTGGATAGTATTCTCGTCATCATAGCAGTATCTGACACAGTTGGTGACAGAACTTGCGGGGTGCTGCCCGATCAGCCAACATTGTGCCTGCCAATTTGCAGGTGGGTTGTGACCGTCCAAACTATGCGGCCCGCCACCAATTAATCGACCCAGAGTGTCTGCCATGGGAAGAGGGCGAACCAGAACAGTGCAAACTGGCGGAGGGTAAACCGGAGATCTTGCAATAATGGCAGGGCGAACTCCGGGAGTAGGATTGGCCACAGGAGTAGGATTGACTGCAGGAGTGGGATCAGCTGCGGAAGTAGGATCAGCTGCAGCAGTATGAACTGCCACAGGAGTAGGATTGGCCATGGCAGTGGATCGACTGCAGGAGTGTGTATGGAAGTGTCAGATGTCAAGGGTTCCTGTTGTCCAGAGTGTCGCGGATGTCCACAGGGTCCCAGTTGTCGAATGAGTCCCGGTTGTCAAGGATGGCCAGGGGTCTTTGGGTTCTTCAAGGTTGGCCCGGCGGTGTTATCGTTCCTCCACCTTTTCTGCCGGCTCTTTTTGGCCCACTCCTCCAAGATGTGCATCAGTGCCCACCAGACAGCATCCTCCCCGCATTGACCATCCAATCATTTGCTACCTCTACTTTGGGCTGCATGCTTCCATGTACCACAGCACCAGCCGCATATGCCAAATCCCAAGACAACCTCGTCAGTCACCGTCCAGAAGTCAGCTGACCCCAAGGGATTCTACTTGGACTTGTCATGTTTCTGGCTTTCCAGTACTCGAAATCAGTTCTTGGGGTGCTTCCAGACTGTATTGAATCGTGCCATCACATCTGCAGAGGGCCTCCGGACTACGAGCCAAGACAATGAGCCTATCATACCTTGTAGTGAGCGCTGTGTGTGTGTCTAGATCGTCAGGATCACTACTTTGGCTAGATTCCGAGAAGAGGACTGACAAGTTCCGTCACCGACTCTGTTTGAGAGCACATAGGAAACCTTTCGAGGGCCCTGGTGTTGTCATCCTCATATGGATTGTTGTGGTCCTCGCCGCATTGATCTGGCCCAACTGGTTCCTTTCCTTTACCGGTGTTAGCTCTCTTGCCTTGCCCACCACCCATTGAATTGCCATTGCTGTTGTGATCATCGTCTTTATCGGAAACATCACGATTACGAGGAGCTCTTTGCCATTGGGTATCTTCCAGCCCCAAGCGACCCTGTGTCTCCACCACCCACCAGACTAGATCCTCTCCACACTTATGTGAGACCATGTCATTGATGCCTTCCCAAGTCGCTGCTCCAGAGTACATCTTGGCTACTATGCCAAGTCTAGGGCAGTGTTGTGAGGACCTATTCATGTCCTCCGGGATGAGTTGGTGGAACTGTTAGCTGCCCTCGGCGGTTGTGACAATTGACAGTGCCCTTGTGTCATACCATACTTCTCAAATCAGATGTCAGCAGGCATTCAACATTCCTTCGTGTACTAAGAGGATGGCTTCGGCTGTAGCCAGCAGCATGTTATACAGCTCACCATATCCGAGAGACCGGAATCTCTATGCAGTGGGCAGGCATATTACTCTAGATGCGCAATGATACATACTTGGCAACTATCCACTGTCTCCCAGTGGATATAGGGCAAATAATCGTGCTCCTGATCCTCAGTGTCCATGTCCACATTGTCCTTGTCCTCATTGTGGTCTTTCTGGTCTGTCTCCACCACCGGCTGTTTGTACTTCGGAAGCTACATCAGCTCCTCCTCCTGCTTCTCGTTGCTCTCGCTATCATCTGAAATGGTAATTGCCATCTTTGCTTTTGGCATCATAACATAGATCAAACGACCAGTTTTGACCTTGGTCAACTCCAGCTGCCCTTTGCAGGCCTGTCAGGGTGATTATTCTTGTGGTCCTTCTTCGACTGGTGGCCTCCAGGGTACTTGGAGTTCCATTGCTTGGGTTTAACAGTCAGTGATGCCACTGTATATAGGGTGTATCAAACAAACCTGCCTTGGTAACCCCTGTTCTGATTGTGACCATTAGTCAGTGGCCGCTATAATCACGTAGACAGGGCGAGATCGGTAGGTATACAATCAGAGGTCGGAGTGATGCGTGTGGAATGGAACTGGAAGTTGTAAAATCAGTGCTGTTGGAATGTCAGTTGTTAGGAGTGAGAATGTGGAGTGCGTGTGGTGTAAGGAAAGTGGTGGAAACGGGTGTGATGGCTTGTGATGGTGTTTCAATATACTTCTTATCAGCTGCAACTGTGGGCATATGGATAGTAAACTCGATTTAGGAGAATTTCCTATGAACTTTCCCAACTTCTGTCGGTATACCAAATCTATAATGCCAGTGGAACCACGAAACCCACCATAACAGGTATCTGTGAAGAATATGTTGATAAGATGAGCCTATTCATTGATTTCCCCATGTCATTTCGGTGACAGAAAGCCTTTGGTGATCCTTGACTCTCGCGACAGTTGATAGTCGTCAACATTCTTTAAACAAAGAGAAGGTTGATAACGAGGTGATGTCAGTCGGCCGCGCATGTGCACACACAGCCAGATGTGCCACTGGTACCCATCGCTAACTAAGGCAAGCCATCGGCAATTTCCACCCGCTAGACCTCACTCATCGACCTGGGTTGAGTTTATTGTCATTCTTTATATCAATTGTCAAAAGTATCATGCATCATCAAACTGTATAGGCATTGTCAACGCTTATACACCTCATCAAACTTATATACACAAGCGATAAAATGATCGACAAGATGGCTCTTTGTTGTTCATGTATTCCTTTATTTAACACACATCCTCTTACCTTCTGTCAGATCTGGAGCGCTATTTCCATCAGCACTTCATCAAACACATCGCCATTGACCCATTCCTTGGGCTTTCTTTGTGCAGGAACAGGTGACTTGGTCAGTGAATTTACCCAACGCACTGCAAACACCCTCTAACCATTGGGCAGACCTTGAGCCATGCCACCAGCATGCAGACCACTGATATGCGACCTCGACTCACTTAACTGCCAATATCCTGACTGCATGAGAATGTTTGTCTGGCAGGGAAGTCTTAAATGGCATCTGCACAACAGCCATCAGCATCAGCCGCCGCAACCGGCCAGCCATCCACAGAGCCACTAACCACATCATCAACTGTACTCACCTCATCGGAAGAGTGGTACCTAAACACATAAACCCTATGGCAGTATCCTGGCTATTGCTCTCAATGAAATACCCCAGGACACCTACCCTGAGGATGATGGCCTCAATTAACACATCCTGCCACCCCATTCTCTGGCGCAGGAATGTGACATGTAGGAAGCTGACCCAGGGGAAGCTCTGATGGGAAAGGAAAATCCGGACATCGAGGTACATTTTACAGCCAGGAACAACCTCGGTGACGATCCTGATTACAATAAGTTTCGACATTGCATCAAGAATATGTGGCAACCCCTTTCTTGCACTGAAGACTTCAACCAGGGCATCTGAGTCGCCAAAGCCCACTCTCCCAAGTCCCAAATTGAATGCCACTTCAACAAAGGCGCAGGCAAGATTCTGGATCACATTTCCTACACCTCCGAAAGGACAATGTACAATCGACTGTACACAGCGGATAACCAGTGGCCGAAATGGAGAGGAGTCTCTATCTTCACACCAACAGGTCAGAGGCTTTTCTGTTATCAACAGCCAGTAGAATGTATGTGGTACCTGCTTCGCCAACACCTATAGAATATTCACATAGTATATATACCAACTCGGACAGTACATGCGGAGGGCGAGGATGTATATTCCGAGATGAATCGGCCAGTCTAGTAGTGGGACATCAGCAAAAACAATTCCGTCCGGGCAGAATGGCTCCGTCAGAGTCGATGCGCTCCGTCAGAGCCGTCAGCGACACCCCAGTGGCGGATGACGCCGCGCCCGCCGTCAATACCACGCGTCGCGCTGCATATCGCCCTCCGATCTCCGTTTCGTCATTTCATCTCGCTCTGTCGGTCTTCTATTTTAAACTAACCCTCTGGCGTTGTGGCCAACTGTGACCATATGTCGGAATGGGTTCATTGGGTACACGTTTGCAATGGTATTGCAATGGGTGACGCTGCGAAAATCTCTCCTCGCGTTCCTTCAACATTAATCTCGAGGAGCGTAGGAAGGTGAGAAGATAGAATACTACCTGGCCATGAGGATCCACGCAATTGTGCGGATCCACAAAATCTCGGACAGAGCAAGTGAGACCGAAAGTTGGGAAAGATAGAGTGCGAATCTTCATTGTATGAGAAGAGGATATGGAAATGAGATGATGTATATCTACTCCGGGGTCTGCTGAATATATACTCCCCCTCACTCTGTCCACCTCCAATACCCCTGTATCTCCGTACAACCACCATCGCTCGTTGAAGATGTAATCGATCGAGCATGTTTGAGATGCACTTGGAGACGTAGATCGAGTGAACTCAGAGACGCACTTGGAGGCCGTGATTGAGCGAGTTTGGATATGCACTTGGAGACTGAGATCGAGTGAACTGAGAGATGCACGTGGAGACGTAGATCGAGTGAACTCAGAGATGCACTTGGAGGCCGTGATTGAGCGAGTTTGGATATGCACTTGGATAGTGAGATTGAGTGAACTCAGAGATGCACTTGGAGGCCAGGATTGAGCGAGTTTGGAGATGCACTTGGTGGCCATGCTCGTGCGAACTTGGAGGCCGTAATCGAGCCGGTTCAGATATACACTTGCAGGCTGTAATCGAGCGAGTCTGGATATACTCTTGGAGGCCGTGATCGAGCAAGTTTGGAGAGGCACTTGCAGGCTATGATGGAGCGAGATTGGAGGAGTACTTCGAGGCGGTCGATTTGGAAGGAGGTGCGACGGCAGCTGAGACTCTATTCATTGGTTAACTTGTACTTGTGGGAATGTAGAGAGTTGAGTACAACATCCACCGAGAGATGAGAAACTGGCTGGGAGCAGGAGACTGTAGATCTTGGGATGATGCTGCACTTGGAGTATGCTGTACTCTGTGTTAACTCATGATTATGGCATGGAGAGATAGAGAGGGATGACTTAACTTCGTGTTCTTAGGTAATGGTAGAGTTGAGCACAAGAAAGAGAGAGATCAGAGGAGATGGTGGAAATTATCATGAGAAACTGGGACTTGAAGAATTTCGTGTGCGAGTCAATTGACCATCCCCGATACGGCAGGTACAAGTCCTGATCGGACGTGTAATAACACCGATATGAGGTCTTCCCAAACCAATCAGGCAAGTCGTACCCCTGATTTGTCATATCCGCTCGTATCCTCCATATCATTCCCATCTTCATCCCCCATCTCTCTCTTTCTCATCCACAACTCAACCATCATCGCAGAACACAAAGTTAAGTCATCCCTCTCTATCTCTCCATGACATGATCATGAGTTGACACCAAATACAGCATACACCGAGTACAGCATACACCGAATACAGCATCCACCCAGGATTGATTGTCTTCCCTTCATTCTCATGATTACGAGTGGACCCCTGAATGTACTAGCTTTAGCTTCCAACGTACCTCCCTCCATGATTCCCACAGTTGCGAGTTAACTAACTGCTGAATAGAGTCTCATCACCCTGTGCGCCGTCCATCGACCGCCTCCAAGTACTCATCCAGTCTTCCTCGATCACGGCGTCCAAGTTAGCAAGATCATGGCCTGCGAGTGGCATAATTCCAAACTCGTTCGATTACGGCCGGCAAGTGTATCTCCGAACTGGCTCGATTACGGCCTCCAAGTTCGCACGAGCATGGCCTCCAAGTGCATCTCCCAACTCGCTCAATCACGGCCTCCAAGTGCATCTCTGAGTTCACTCGATCTACGTCATCAAGTGCATCTCTGAGTTCACTCGATCTCCGTCTCCAAGTGCATCTCAAACACCCTCGATCAAGTACATCTTCAAGGAGCGACGGCGGTTGTACGGAGATACAGGGGTAACAGAGGTGGACAGAGTGATGGGGAGTATATGATCACGGCATCGGAGTATAACCGCCTGCAGCCAGTCCAGATATACCGTGTGTAGATGGGTAGCTATATAGATAGATAGATACATAGATGAGAATACAAACGGAATACATGACTGTGATTCGCGGTGCTCCCAGATGTGTCGCCGGCACTGCCAGGTTCTCCCAGGCTTGTCGCCTGCGCTCCAAGTAACTCTGAAGGCCGGTAGGAATGCCCTCCTGTGGTCTGATACTCTACTGAAATACGGCTTCAGCATAACTGCAGCCCCTGCGAAGAGTATAACACACGTGTCGTTCTGATGATGCGTATACGTCACCACAAAGTAAAGGAGGTAAGTATGCAACGCGACCCGTCGCCTGGGCGACAGGCAGCATGTGATCCTCCGTAAGAGCGTACTGGGTTCCGTCAGAGCCGTCAGAGCCATCCAGAACACCAGCGTGTTTCAGACGGATATTCGGGTCATTGCTGATGGAGTTGCAGGATAGACTTTGCCCAGAGGCAAGAATTGTTCCACTGATTTGTGGACCAAATGAGACGCCGCTAGTGTTAGAAACGGTTCCGGACCGTCACTTCGGGTCCGGGTCCAGGTCCAAACCGAACCGTTGCCAAATTGGCGGTCCGGGTCGTCAATAAACCCGAACTGCCCACTCGGGTACGGTTCCATGGTAAACTCCCAACCCGTCTGAATTGGGCGGGTTTTCAGCGGGTCGCACAGCGGGTCCATCTATAG
>Ga0307515_10003782_pt1 | contig 31692 bp, 25 predicted proteins | sample 17_EM_MG_FD_194513 | JGI IMG/M metagenome (GOLD analysis project Ga0307515, IMG submission 194513) | Populus trichocarpa ectomycorrhiza microbial communities from riparian zone in the Pacific Northwest, United States - 17_EM | ecosystem: Host-associated > Plants > Roots > Unclassified | place...
TTAAGCCGGTTAACTTGTTTTTTTTTTCATAATTAATTTGTTATTCTCTTAATTTCATTATTTAATATTGAGTTGATTTGAAATTAGGCTTCATAATATGTTTTACCTGTTTTTTATTAGGTTATTTTATTCTCATGATCTAATAATAGTGCTCAACGGGTTAACTTGAGTTGACCCGAGTTATTTTTTGTTTTTTTTTTTAAATTTTATTATTCAATATTGGATCAGTTGAGAATTAAGTTTCATAATCTATTTATTATTGCTTTATGAGGATATCTGGTCTTATGATTAGAGCACGAGTTTTGTCATCTTGACTTCGGCTAAATCATATCATTTTTTCCATTTTTTTAAGAGGTAATCTCGGTGTCATGATCTGGATCACAGGGCCTTCAGCATTGGATTTTATTTTTGTTGGGATGTTCTCATCCCATGACCTGGGCCACAGGTTTAGCGAATTAACTCAACTGACACATTTTTTTTGTTTTTTTTCTCAATTTTATCATTTAATATCGTGTTTCACTGAGAATTAGACTTAATGATTTGTTTTAATTTAGTTTTTATTAGGATATCCCGACTTCATGACCTGAGAATGGTGCTTAACGAGTTAATCCGAGTTGATTCAACTTATTTTTATGTCATTTTTTAATTATTTTTTTTACAAATTTCATAGTTCAACTTTGGGTCTAACAAGATTGATTGAAAATTAAGATTCATATTTTTTTTTCTATAAAAGTTTATCATAATCTCATGATCAGAATCGTGGATTTAGATGGTTAGACCATGATTATAGGTTTGACGGATTGACTCAGGTCATTTTAAGTTTTTTTTAATTAACATTTTTTTTAATATTATCCCTCAATATCAGGCTGGTTGGGAATTGAACTTTATAATTTATTTTCTATGAGGTTATTTTAGTCTTATGATCTAGGTCACGAGTATGATAAGTCAATCAAGGTCGCTTTTCTATGTCTTTTTTTAATTGATTTTGATTTTGATTTTGATTTTTATAATTCAACATTTTATTGATTGAGAATTATACTTCATAATTTGTTTTGATTGCTTTTTAAGAGGTTATCATTGCCTCATAACTCGGGTCACAGATTTAACATGTTAAATCAGGTTGATCCAAGTCAATCAAATATGTTATTGTCTTAATGTTAAAAAAAATATCATTGTAATTTTTTTAATCAAACTATATTTTTATAAATAATCTGAATTATTTTTAATTCATAAAGTCATTCAAATCATATCAGATAAACCCTTAAAGTTTAAATTTTCTTTTCACTATAGAAACAAAACATAAACAACATCGGAATATTTTTTTATATAATTTAAAAAATATGAACCCTAACCCTAGTGCAACTGAGAAATGATATCGTGTTTACATAAACTTGATATATTAAAAAAAAAAAAAACTATCAAATCATACGGAACACCGAGCGAACGCTGTTGATTGCAATAACTATACACTTAAAGATCCTGACAAAGAAAAAAGAAAAAGGAAAAAAAGGACACTAATTTTGGCGTGATAGGATCACAAGTGGACAAAACAAAGACAACTCACACCAGCCATCTTCTTCTCCTTCAATAATGTATGCAATCAGAATGTCACACACTGTTTATCAAGCGTTACCTGCAAGGCTCTGGAGAGATGATCGGAAGCTTTCTGTGAGACGATATCTCTGCAACCAAGACTCCTTTTCGTTATTTCTTCATACAAAAACAAATTAATATTTTCCCTATCCAAACAAAAACAATTTCAGTCTACACAAGCTACAAAACTGTGCCGTAGTCAACCGGGGAGAAAAATGCCCTGGTCCCACCTTTCGGGTGTAGGCTTGCCCTAGTCTAAACTCTTGCATAATTGGATCGATTTCACCGAAATACATGGTGTCATCGTCCCAGAAAAAAAGTTATCAATCAACTACATCACTGTAATCGGCTGAGCTTTTACTTGATTGATGTGATCGTACAAAAGAAAGGCAACCATTTCTCTGCTGTTATTTGACTTGTTGGGTGGCAGAGGCTGAACCAATGCAAACTGTAGTCTCTTTGGCGGCTGCTGCTGCTGCTCAATTAGCTCTCCAAAGTCAATAACTCCATATTCGTTAGCGCAAAACATTTATCCTCGAATTCAAGGAGTGATTGCCTATGATGTGAGAGAACGGCACTACCAGCTCACTCCTGCTCCGAGAAAAATATCTTAAGAAGATGCCTGCCACCAGTACTACAGCATACACTTGGTTGACATCTTGCAAGCTTAACAGTAGTTAAATGGGAATACAGCAATTCCTCTCCCGAGGCCTCTGTTTTGTGGCTACCAAGGGAGCTCAATTCCTCACCTTAACCTTCGTGAGTGTTTTTATACATATTTGTGAGACCGTAAGTAACCACTAGGAGAAATGGAATATCGAGTATCTATTATAGCTGAATAATAAACTCAGTCCATACACTGAATGCTGAAAAATAAGACACCGATGTGCTAAGACACCGGTAGTTGCCGGTAGAAAAAAAGTAGTTCAAAACAAGGGCGATTGAAACAGAAATTCACTTTAAAAGACAGTGCCTCTCAAACCAGACACGTTTCTGTCCTGACAGGTGGTAACTAAATTTATCCCAAGCATTGAAGAGTGTGTTGACGGTGAACTTCAAAAAAGTGACAGACCTCAGCAACTTTAATTTGTTTTTCCAAAGCAACGATGTCTAGAAATTGAAGATTTTTCTTGAAAGCAACAGTGAGCTACATACAGTTCATATTGGCATGCAGATTGAGATTTCAGCAGCAATTTGACCAAAGAAGGAGCATTTGGTTTTCTGAACCAATAATTCGGTAATGTCTCTGGCCTGCTCAATAGCCATAAATACTACCTGTTTAACATCAAATTCACTCCCTGTACTCTACTACTGGCAATAATTCAGTACTCCTTCGATCGAATTCAAATAAAAAAAGTTAAAACAAAGTAGTAGCAGAGCAGGTTAGGACAGATCAAGAAAAACCAAAAGATGATTCTCAGTCAGTCATTCAAACAAAACTAAGAGAAGAGGAGAGAAAGCATCGTTTATCACAGTCCCCTTTCACTTTCACTAAAGTTGATTCCCAGTTTTCCACAAACAACAAACGCAAATTAGCACACACCAGAGAGAGACACTCTTTTCAACTTTCAAGTCTCAAAGTGTGCCCACACGTTGCAGCTGTCTCCAACCCATTTCCCTCCTACTCTCCATTTCTCCCCACCTCGCCCCTCTTTATAAACCCCCTAACTCTCCTCCATCCCTCCTCACCTCCCCCCCCACCACTCAAAATGTCACAGCAATCCCATTTCTCTATATCATTCTTTTATGCCTTCATATCATTATTATTTATTCACCATGTCCTTGCTTCTACTAGAACCACTCCACAAGTTCAAACCTTCAACACAAAACCAGACATTATAAACCCAAAACTTCCGCCAAGAACCCTCTCCTCCTCTAAAAAATTTGAGGGATCATCAGATTTAGTCCATCTTCGTTACCATATGGGTCCAGTTCTCTCTTCAACTCCGATAAACATCTACCTTATCTGGTATGGCCGTTGGGCTAATTCTCAAAAACTTCTCATCAAAGACTTCCTCAACTCCATCTCCCCCACCACTGTTGCCGCCAAGCCCTCCGTCTCTGAGTGGTGGCGCACCGTGTCTTTGTACACAGATCAAACTGGAGCTAATGTCTCACGCTCAATACTCATAGCTGGTGAATATACTGATAGTGCTTATTCACATGGGACTGGCTTAACAAGACTTACAATCCAACAAGTGATAGCTTCAGCAGTAAAGTCTGCACCTTTCCCTGTAGATCACAAGAATGGGATCTACCTTATATTGACATCACAAGATGTGACTATGCAAGACTTTTGTAGGGCGGTGTGTGGATTTCATTATTTTACATTTCCATCAATGGTTGGCTACACACTGCCTTATGCTTGGGTTGGTAACTCAGGCAAACAATGTCCCGAAGTATGCGCTTACCCTTTTGCAGTCCCTGGTTACATGGGTGGAGGGGGGCCAGGAGCCTTGAAGTCACCAAATGGGGATGTGGGCGTGGATGGGATGATTAGTGTCATAGGCCATGAGCTCGCAGAATTGTCTTCAAATCCTTTAGTGAATGCTTGGTATGCTGGGGAGGATCCAACAGCACCAACTGAGATAGGGGACTTGTGTGAAGGGTTGTATGGGACAGGTGGTGGTGGTGGGTATACAGGGCAGGTTATGAGGGATACGCAAGGTAAGACTTTTAATATGAATGGCAGAAGAGGTAGAAAGTTCTTGGTGCAATGGATCTGGAGCCCTGAGTTGAAGGCATGTTCTGGTCCTAATGCTCTGGACTGAATAGGGGTGGTGGTCTTTTCCAGGACATTGAATAATGGGAAAGAAGAAAAAAAAGAGAGAAGAATAGATTATGGATTGTTAAAAAAATCTGGTTCTATGCTCTTGAATCATGATTTTTCTTTCAATTTTTTTTGTAGTTCGTGGTTTAATGTGGTGATGGAGATTGGATGTATACACAAGTGATGAAGGTGGAGGTTGGGGGAGGAGGAGGAGTTTTTCATTTTTGTATTTCCTTAGTTTTATTTTATTTTTCTTTTTATGGTTAAAAATAATTATAGTTCAGATGTATAAAGAGATGATGTTAGATTTTGATTCTATATTTAAACAGTAAACTTATTAATTTACATTTAGATTTTATTGTTTTTTAATGTTTTTTTCAATAGATTTTTCTTTGCATTTGATGAATTCTGCCTGAGCACAAGCAAAAGCCCAACTGAATACTTTTCTTGAATGCTTAGATGTTATTTTTGTGAATCCTTTTCTTGTTCTTGCTTGCCATGACCCACGTCCAACTCTTCAAAATACAAAGATAGCTTGGATCTTTTTTCTTCCCAATCCCAGTTCCTCCTTCTCTTTTTGAAAACTCCAGAGCCTGACGGTTTAAGATTCTTGCTGTTCATTTTGAATGGATTTCACTAATAATTCTGTCATGATGAAAGCTAACAGTATCAGGCAATGGTAGTTGGTTGTTAGTACATTTTTACAGCTAATGCACAAGAAGGTTGTTGAAAGTTAATCAATTGACGACGGGATGATTACTTCAAACTTGAAGGAAGCTGCAGAAAATGCATAACAGTACATGCTTTACCATGCCTTCTTTTCCATGATTCTCAAGCACTCACCTACTAGTTGCTAGAGGAGAGGTTAGAGGGATGACCCAGGATGGGGTCACCATGTTCTCTTCGAAAACTAATGCCTAAAAATGAAAAAAGTGCAGATAAAAAAAAACAATATATCTGCTGTACATAAAGCCAAAAGTGATGTCTGAATCTTTATTTGTTAATTGTTATTTCTGAGTTAAAATACTTGATGTGAAGTGTAATCTTGGATGCTGCTGCTATAGATCGATTATAATTTATGCAATCCAAAGTCAAATGAAGGAAAAGGGCTAGCTCAAATCGCAAACCCTCCCATACACATGGTAATCATGAAAGTAATAATGTTTCTTTTCTTTTCTTTTCTTTTGCCTGCTTTTCTGGTAGGGTCTTCCTGTGTGCAAGCAGCTTTTACTGTTGTAATTTTAAAAAACCTATAAATTATAGCTTTGTATTAATTAAAAAAGCTTTTAGAGGGACTTATATCCAAATATTTTTAAATGCAAAATAACATATATATAAAAAAAGGGAGCCTTCGGCTGTTCTCATCTCAGAAACTTTGAAAATGAGGTCATGGATTGAAATTGTGATCAAACAAAGGCCAAACACATTCTTGTCCTTTAATTAGGCGCGTCTATTGGAAGACTTGGCAGGCCACAGCAGGAGAACACTTTAATGGAACATTTGTGATCCACAGCTAATATTTGGGACCCATAAGAGTACATATTACTATGGACGATTATTATGACGATTTATGAGCCCTGCCCTGGCCCCATTTGGCAGGGTAAATGAAAAGGTTTCGATGCTTTCGTTGGCGTGTAGCTGGGCTACAGCAACTGCGAGATGATAATGACATAAAATGTATGTCAGCAGGTGTCCAAGGTTCAAGGCTAACTCAGCAAGACATGAAAAACAAACTGATGCGGTGAAGCCCTCATTTTCCTAATGGTAATGCTGATTACTGATAGTTAATTCTGAGATCAGTGGGTTGTTTTGTGAATAATGGTACTGAACAACAGTGTTCTTGATGCTTCAAAAAGATAACAAAACAAGAGATATTATATTCTCTTTGTTGATGCTTTTATTGCTAACCAATTGTCCCCAACCAAACCAACTCCTTGTTTAGTTTCTCTAATTCCCATGACAGTCGGTGGAATATTAAAGAAAGCGCAGTAATTTTATTCCTGAAAGTTGATTATCTTAATTTGAATGATGGTGGTCCACTTGAGATATTTGGAAAAGAAATCCAAACTAAACTAGGGCTGTTCAGGTATAGCTGCGGTTGCAACTTGTGTTCCAAAACGCAGGTACTAATTATATTACTCATCCTGCGTCTTCTGCATTTTTCATACCTGTTCGTGATCAAAAAATTATCTCAAGAGAAGGGGGGATTTTGAATATACACATATACTTGATGTATGGATATTGTCCCATGAATCTTGTTTGACGGTGAGATTTTCTGCTCCAGGATGAGATAAAACAAAAGCGGGTGGGATTATGAAAAAGGTCAATGGGAAAATATCAAAAAAACAGATAGCATCATCATATAGCCGATTCCTTCTCGTGACCCACTAGAGAGAGGCCCCCTTATTCACCAAGAAGGTCTGTCCCAATCAATGAGTTGGAGAGCCACATGCAGTGTAATGAGGAGTTGTTACCCTTGCATGAGAAAGAGACAATCTGCCAGGTGAGATCTTGGGCTCAAAATCTCACGAACTCAAAATAGAACTCAGAAAGAATAAAAATTGCTAATCCAGAAAGAGACAATAAGCTGGGTAATTACTAGTCACTAAAAGGAAATTGGATTTGATTGTGTTTATCAGCATGAAAATATTCAATGGTTATGTGCTCTCTCCAGTTTGCTGGCTTGCAAATTGCAATGCAGGAAAATGCCCTTTTCTATGCTTAAAATCAGAAACTGGTTGGGACTTGAAAAACCTTCAGAAAACAGAATTTTTAACCAAAATCTTCAGAAATATAAATATTGGTGGCAAATGCTATTGTTTCAAAGAACTTGAAAATCAGCAGCATGACCTTTGCATCAAAGATGAAACTCGGTTTTGTATATATCCATCCATGTCTCCATCATTCCTATTTCTCTGTAGGGCACAATGTGGCCCAAACACATGAGACGAAGGCATATGCTGTACCTACATCTCAAACTTCTTTATTCTAATTAAGGAACATATTTTCAGCTTCTGATTAATGATAAGATTATAGGAATAAGGAATCTGAATTGGTCTCGGCCTTGACATGGCTACTGTACACGAGGTCTCTCTCCAGCTAGTACTAAATCACTAAATGCCAAGGGACCACAGCCTGGCCAATATCCTACGAAGGGACCAGGAATTGGAGGCAGATAGATCTTATAGATGACCTAATATATGCTGTGTAGATAATAGACATGCATCAAGCGAGGTCTTGATCATTTTGCAGTAACTTGTCAGGCTGCTCTACGTTTGATCTCTTCTGGGCCTTCATTTGATCTTAGCCTTGTTTCGTTCAAGTTGGTTTTGTTGTTCTGATCATCTCCCTTCCTACTTCTATTGAGGTTTTATGAATTCTGAAATTAATGTTCAGGTAATCAAACTGTTGTTTTATTTAACTTAATATTCATCAATATAAAAAAAAACATAAGCATTAACTTCTTATTTCTGATTTTATGGCATGTGTCCTAGTCTGTTTCCATATCTGAAGGAGGATTAGACTCCAAGTTGCCATGATGTGGCAAGGGATGCATGGATTGCTCAAACCACATCATAGCTTCAACAGCCACGTGCATTCCCAGGTGTTAGTCTCCTGCAGCTCTCCATTCCAACTGTGCTATATATTCACCAGCCTTTGAGGACAGCTATTTGTTAAACTTTGTCCATGCATGGCCATGTGTTAGTCTGATAGGATTTCTTGTGCCACTTGTTACTATAAGATTTCGACCACCGCTATATATATCCACAGTGTGTGTCCGTGACTTTGAGCACGCAATTTGCAGCATTACCTTTTGAGAGAGAGAGCAAAAGAAAGGAGGATAATGGCAGATACCAGGGGAGGTACTGTGGGTTTTAATGATGGGGATGGATGTCCTGTTCCATGCCCTGGTGGCACAGCCCGCAGGTCTCTAACTAGCTACCCCTTTTTCATTGTTTTGATTACTAAATCCTACTTTGCTATTTGACATATAGTCATAGAAATCTAGTTTTTGGGTTGTGTTCTTAGGACACAAACCATCAGATGATCAGAATACTGGCTGCAGGCGGGAGTGTAAGAAAGTACTTCAATTTTAAAACTCCTCCATAATTAAAATGCTCTTAAAACTCAAGGACAGATTTCAGAAGAATTCTTTTTGTTAGTTAAACATTCCATGCTTCTAACTTGCTGCTTGATATGAATACAGGTGTGGTTCAGTCAAGGATACAGGCGGAGAGGGAGAGGGAGCTGGACACAAAAAATGCTCATGTGGCGAGCACTACTGTGGCTGCAATCCATGCACATGCCCCAGGAGCGTGGTGACCACCGGCGTGGGCAAGGCCTACTGTACGTGTGGTGCTGGTTGTGCTTGTCCGACTTGCAGTTCTTGAAGAGAAGCTTTAGCCAGCTCGAGTAGAACGAAAGCAAGCTCCATCATCTCATCGATGATGAGTGGCATGCGTCTCTAGTTAATTAGAGACTTAGGTTTGGCTTTAAATAAGTAAATAACGAGTTAGCTGAGTTAGTGTTTAAATTTCAGCAGTACCAGATTGAACGTTATGATGTGTTTGGATGTTTATGCGGATGCTTTGTAATATCTAAATTTTTTTACTCAAATCCAAGTTTAAGCTGGTGCATGCCTAACTTAAATTAACCTAGATATATACAAGTAAAAGTTATAAGAAAATTGTTTTTCTTTCTTTTAAGTCCTGTGGCTGTCATGAGATAAAAAATTTCAATTTTAGATCTTGAATTTTAAATTTAAAAAAATGCAAATAATAAATAAGTGGTTTCCTCTCATATTATTAATTTTTTTTATTATAGTTTGTTTATGAAATGATGAAAAAAAAATTAGGGTTTATAAATATTTAAAGTTTATATTGTTAAGATTGATTCATGATTATTATGGGTTTAAGATTAATGATTGATTTTTAGTATGTTGTTAGAAATAAAAATTTGTGAATTGATTTGTTATGATTAAGAAATTTGTTTCAATTTTGTTGGAAAATTTGGATAGAATGGTCTCGAGGTTTAAGATGATAAAATTTTATTTTGGTCATTGATTTATGAAAATTATAGTTTAGTCTCTAAACTTTGAAAAATTATAATTTGACCCCTGAAATGTATTTTGAGATTCTGGGCATTATTCTTATGAGGTTAAGGATGTTGAATCTAAGTTTGGTGATTGATTTGTGTAATTTTTAGTTTAGTCCCTCCATTTAGAGATTTACAGTTTAGTCCCTGAACTTAACCGGCCGGCCCTACCGGATTAGGAATGCGAAGGCCTCTCCTTTTTTAACTTAAAAAAATACAATTTTGTCCCTGGAATGTAAATTGAAATTCTAGATAGGATTGAGGATAGATTATGGGTGAAATTTCAGTATGATTATGTATTTTTGACATTTACAGTTTTGTCATCCAATTCTTGTAAAATTATGTTTTGGTCCCTAATTTCTAAAAATTATTGTTTTAGTCCCTAAACTTAGGAGACAAAACCTGATTTTTTTTATGCACTGAAGCCTTTTATTTTTGTTATTTTAAGTTGTTTTTTAATATATTTTGAATATTCGTTATAGGTACTTTTAACGATCCTCAATAGAATTTTCAGATCTTTCATATGATATTTCTTTTACTTTTATATTTTTCAGGTGAGTAAGATAATCTTTAATATGCAAGTAATATAAATAAATATATATGTTGATTATACGATGAGCACAACTAATTAATTTCTTAAATATTTATATTTGTTGCTTTATTTTCCTAATATTTTATTCTTGAATTTGCACTCGTATTTTGTTGAACTAAATTCTATTATTTGATATGATATACATTATTTTGATAATTATGTGAATATCTATTATGCCTTGGTATAAGACTTGTTTGTAACTCTATGCTAACATAGAGCAATTAGTCTATATGGATATAATATTATGTATATTTAACTGGTGAGAGAGGCACCAGCCTGTGACGACTGATCCTCCTACATTAATCACATTCATGTGTCATCTGATTTTCTTCAGGTGTCATCTGCTCTCTGACATGTATTTCATTACTTTATGATAATATGCCTAGTATGTATATGTATATAAATCAACTTGCAAACTATTGATATCTAAAATGTATATTAAATGTTATTCCCTCATTAAGCTGGTTGAACTCACTTCTTATTTTTAATATTATTTTAGGTTTTTTAGTTAATAGATTTTGTTGAGTGTTTTTACTTCTTCAGTTTTGGTCGATATACCTTACTTGTTTTGCGAGGATTTTCTTTTAATTTTGATTTGATGTATTAAACGCTCCATTATTACCTTGTTCTAATAAAGTTTGGATTTTTACAATGTAATAAGTATTATGAATTATTATTTTTGTTTTAATTACTTATGAGAAGTTTTAAACTATCATTTGATTTAATTAATTTTGAATAATATAATATTTTAAAATATTATAAAGTGTTTTTTTAAATAACTTTTTTTTTTATATATTTTCAATTCGAGGCTTATTACAAGTAGAGTGTACTTATAACACTATTTTTACGTTGCAGGTTGCAGGTCGTGAACCGGATTCGGGTCCTGACACGCTTCCTCTTAATAGCATCGAGACAGATTTGAATGAAAGAAAATCTTTCCTTTCGAAAAGAGCTTCACGAAGACCATGATAGCTAGGGCTCTCCTAAAGCATTCTATACAGGACCAGAACTCTCCAATACAGATAAACAGGAAGAACGATACAAAAAAATGAAGTTTATATATCTTTTTTCTTTTCAATTCTTAGCTAAATTGTTCTGATATAAAAATGGAAGAATTTTTTTTCAAAAGACTGAAAGGCCTAAGGTAGCAGGGTGGAATGTATGTCATCACCGTCACCATAAAGTTGAGAATGTTTTCAGGCAAAGCCCATGAGAACTAACTGCATATGATTTAATTTAAGGTGTTGGGCATCAAAGAGATGAATTCAATCCGTTGAGCTGACAGCATGGAATATTTTACACAAGAGGAAAGATTAAATTGTTCATTCTTAATGGTGAAAAGTAACATCTTTAATCTCCAAGAAAATTATTGCATTTATTCATTCGAGCATTTTCATCAAAATGATGGTACTGATTGACGTCATGAGGACTAACTAAACCTACTAAGCTATCTTCCATCCCAGTAATGTCGAAGCTTTTCCAGAAAATATAACAATAATGTTAATATGACTATAGCTGGTGCTATAGTTGGTCAGTAAATGCAGCCAAAGTGGTGTACCTCATATTTGTGAGAGTGACTGCTGTGTCTTAGCGACTGGTATTTGAGTATTTAGATGATTGGATCACACAACAATAAGAGCCAGCATAAATTGTTGCATGCACAGCCAGGAGTGGTTTGGTTTGTTCCATTGTGCACGAAAGCATCAAAGCAGGAAATGAGAGAAAAAAACGTATGCAAGCTCTTATGTTTCCTTTGTCAAAGCTACACTTGAAGAACACACTTGAAATCATGTACTGTCAGGGACAAAATAAGGCATAAGGTACTTATTTATACATGTGAAGCACTTCAATTATGCATTGTGAAAGGGCATTAAGTTCAAAATCTTGTAACTCAACCTACCTGATTTTGAAAGACAGGATCCTTACTATCATTCAAAGGATGACTGGGCTGGGTTAAATCACCCACAGACTCCCGTCCTTTAGATTTGGTTACTCACTGTCTGCTCTTTCCGCTGGTCCTTGTCAAGATACCTTTCAAAGAAGTTAACCTCTCCACTTGATTTTATGGACAGTGCACAAGTGCTTCAAGTTCCATATCGTCCCTGCATGTCAAGGAGATCCTTATAAGAGTTCTATCAAATTCTTCTTCTATTGTCAACTCGTGCTTTCTTGGATACAGGCCCGGCTTGAAGATGCTCACTACTTGATTGGATCTAAATGAGAAAAAAAAATTTCAGGTAGGATTTAACACTAAGAATCTTTTAGGAAAAAAAAGAAAGAAATATTGTAGTTAAAGGTTTTTCACCTTATTGAGCTTCTCCCTGACCAATCTAACAGTCTGATTCATTGACTGGGATGGAAAGTAATCCTGAAAAATATCACAAAATTGTGAATTATACATTATCCCATGTAAACAATAATCCAAAACAAATCATGAAGGATAAATAATGCCATACTTAGAGTTGTGTTAACTTGAAAACGTACTACATTTTCCCCTGAAAAATAGTCTACAATCTACATCAACTGGTATCTTAAACTTAGTTTTCTAATTTCAGGGAATGAAGATTGTAATAGATAAATTCAAAATGTTAATGCGCACAGGATGCTTGGTATGGTAACTATCAATTTCCAAAACAAGAAATTGACCACACTAGTTACAAGTTTGGACTGATCAACTCAAATATGAAACAGGGTTGAGTTATATCAGCTCAGCTCAGCTCAGCAGGTAGCTTACTCAATCCTCAGTTTTTGTCCCAACAAACCCACTCGGATTTCAATAACAGAGCTGATAATAAACAATCATGCCACAGGAACGCAGCAACAAAAAAATAACATACCTGGTCAGAGGACACCCTTGTAATAGGAGGATCACCTATCTGATGAACATTTTGTGATTCTCCAGAGTCCCTACAGAAGTGTAGGACAGATTAACCATGCGCATAGGAAATGAAACTGCCACAAATGAACACTTTCGTAGAGGAGAGAAACTGGAAAGAAAATTTAAACAGCGTACCAAGATTGATTAGAGTTGAGGTGCTGAGAAACGTGGTCAATCTGTGATGTAAGCAATGAAGCCTGGCTCGAAGTGCCAGCGTTGTGAACTTTGGGACCCTTGGTTCTTCCAGCTGAGACCATTAAAGACAGAGATACAGAATCCTTAACAGCCAGGCAAACTAGAATCATAGAACCAAATTCTAATTGTTCACAGAAACAGAAACTGACGGTTCAAACGTGCAAAAACTTCCTTCCTTCTGCCTTCTAACTTATCCTTTGTGTCAGAGACGGTCTCAAAGTGAGGAGCATAGGAGACCTGCAAGGGGTTCCCTAGGAAAATGGATTCGTCCAATTTCCTTTTAGCAAACCTAGAAATTAAGCACATGATTTATTATTGGATAAGAAAAAAATGAATGCCCAGAAGCTGAAAAGGATGGATGAAATCATCAGCTCACCTGGCATTGCTGACCAGACGAAATTTGATCCAGTAAACATCAGTAAATTGCTCACAATCTTCTGCATCCATTGGTTTACACCTTCAAACAGTTTTTTTTTCCTTCTTTTTTTAGATAATTAAGAAAATTAAAGTAGAAAAAAAATGAAACAGAAGAAGAGGAGAAGTGGGTTTTACTTACTCTTCAACGTCTCCATAAGAGGCAAAGAGTTTGAACAAATCATCACCGCATCCCAAAGCAGGAACGTTCCTCACTATCAAATATCTGTTCAAAAAACACATTTTTGTTAATTCGATTTTAGGAAAACAAGAAAAAAAAAGAAAAAAGACAGAAAGAGACCTTGATTCGTCACAGACAGTGTAAACACGAACCACCGTAGGATGAGGAGGAGAGCAGTCTCTGTTTCGAGGAAGCATGGGATCTCCTGATTTGGTTTTGTTGATATGTTGATGCCGCTAAGGTGTTTGACACCAGAAAATACGACGGGGAAATAACTAAGAAAACAAAAAAAAGAAGTGAAGGGACCATAGCTGTAAAACCTGATCTGTCAGGCGGGTTTATCCGGATAGCGATAAAGAATAATATAAAATATATATTATATTTTATTTAATAATTTAAACTTTTGTGTTATATGATTTTTAAAATTTTAATTTTAATTTCATCACTGTTAATAATTAAATCTGACCTAATCTTTAATCCATTAATCATGTTAAAATCAAAATTATCTTCACCCTCGCCACCGCCCGTGTTGGATCTTACAACTATGGAAGGGACAGAACAGATACTCTGTTACTTTTTAGCTGGATCGGCCCAATTTGATGTTCTTAAGTACCTTAAAATCAAAACTTCTCAAGACATATAGGGGTAACATCACAAAACATTGAACTATAGGAGCAGAAATGAAATGTTGATGAAGTTTTAAGGGCCAAATCATAGTTTATCCTAAAAGAAAAATAATGATTTAATAAAAACAATAAGTAACACCCTGTTTGTTAGTCAGTGAAGGGGGAGAGAGAGAGAGAGAGGAGAAGGCAAAGGCCAATAAAATAAAATAAAATGGGTAAGCTAGTAGAGAAGACGAAGAAGAAGAAAGGAAGACCTTCTTTATTAGATCTCCAAAAACGCTCCTTAAATGAACAGCTAAACCAGCAACAACAAAAGAAACGTAATCATCTTCGAAACGTTTCGCCTTCTCTTTCCAATTCAAGCAATTCAACAACGACCCCTAATTCTTCTCAAATTCACAAATCTGCCACTAGCACTGCTACTCCTCTCCGTCGATCCACTCGCCGCAACCCTACCAACGACGACACCTACCAGGACTCCTCTGATGATGAAGACAACACTGAATTGAATGGAAAGCGCCGTCGGGAGAAGAAGCTGAAGCTGGTTCTTAAATTGCCCAAACCAGACACTAATTCGACGTCGTTTAGCTCGACCGGAGAGGAATCGAACGGTGAGGAAGAGAAGAATACGGGGTCGAATAAGAAGAAGAGGAAAATCAATGCATCTGAGATTGAAAAGGTAAATAAAAAATTCAAACTTTTTGGTAAAATGGTGGGAAAATTAACGAAAGGAAAGCTCCTTGAAAAGCGGGTTTGTGTAAGTAATGTTGGGATTTTGACTTCGGTCTGAAAAATTCTATTTTCGAATTTTAATTATACTAATAATGTTTTGTAATAAATCTTTATAAACCACACGCCAAAAAAAAAAAAAGTCTTTTTAGAAAAATAAATAATGGTAAAATAGTAAAGTGTTTATTATGGTAACTGTTGTTTCTTTTTTTGGCTGCTTTCAAGTCCCTTTCTAACACTTCCTCGCCAATTAAAGTTTTGATTTTAGTTTGTTATTTCTGCTAATTTCTTGTTGGGATTTTATTTTTATTTTTAATTTCAGGGAGATCAGAATTCTACAACTGGAACGAACCCAACAAGCAATGCCCAAGGTTTGATTGCTTGATAATGATTTTATAGACCCATTTGTTCTAAAGGGGCTGAATTTGGGAACTTTTGTTTGATTTATGTGTTCACTTGTTTTGCAGATTCTGGACCCTCAACGCCTTTACCTGATAAAAAGCTGTTGCTGTCAATCCTGGACAGGCTTCAGAAGTGTGTGTTTTTTTCTTAGTAGCTTTCAAAGTTCTCGCGTTTTTGTTTGCTTTATGGGTTTTAGTGAACCGAGTGTGATTTATTTGTTTTTAATTTATCATTGCAGGAAGGACACGTATGGTGTCTTCTCTGAGCCAGTGGACCTGGATGAGGTTATTTTTTTTTTTCTATGATGCATTTAGCTTTTCAGACTTGTGTATGTGCTTTTGTTTTTTGATTTTTGGTTGATGACACCTGACTTGTTATGCAGCTGCCAGATTACCTTGAAGTCATTGAGCATCCCATGGATTTTGGAACCGTCAGAAAGAAACTCACTAATGGAGCTTATGGCAGTTTGGAACTATTCGAGGTTGGTATATGTGATTGCGATTATGTCTTTCCAACATTCCCTTTTTGCTTTTATTTAGGTTTTGTGTTTTTAGGTAGTTATAGTTTGGTGTAAAGAGATGTCTCTCATTTAGGAAGGCACATGCCTATACAGAAAGAGAAGAGTCCATAAAATTAAATGTAGACTAGTCTCTGCTGATTTCTCTGCATTTGTATGATGGAATTAACACTCGAGGAATAAAGAGATTAAGGAATAAACATCCTTTGATTTCATGTTGGTTTCTCTGGGGACATGGGCATGACACTAGAAATTAATATATTCATATGAGCGCAGATTTTGTTTTCAACTGCGTGGTTTTTGTTCTTTTAGTATGCAGATAGATCTTTAAGGAGTATTCCACTACTTGAGTAATTGTGTTTCCAGATTAGTCATTAGAGTTAACATACTTAAGAGTCCTCAATCCTTTCATTAAGACTGTTACATTGGGCCTTAATGCTAATCAATCATGTTCACTTCATGCATTGGTGTATCATTGTAGTAGTTACCTATAATTAGATTTCACATTAATGAAAAAGAACTGATTACTTTAAGTGAGTCGAGAAGAAATCCTTGGGCAAGTCAAACTATTAGAGTTAAATGTATGTGGAAGAGTTATTGCTCAATTTGCAAGATAGAGATGCCAATGTAATGTGAATAGCTCCATGCTTGACCTGATTACATGGATAAATGCTAGCGTTTTCTCAGTAGGTGGTGTATTTTTAATGGTTGTAAGCTTGGAATGGAATGGTTCTTGCATTTGTGCATCTCCTACTAGATGACTGGGAGACTAACGAGGCTGAAAGAGTGCTAGTTCTGTGTTCATGTCCATCATCTATTGGTTGATATACTGCTAATTATCACAATTCTTTATTTCTTCGGCCAATTGACTATGGATCCATTTGCAAGAGATAGAACCTCTTTGTTCTGGACGAAGCTTCACAGGACTCCAATTCCTGCTCCATGCATTTGCATGTTGACATATGTGAAATTTGGCTTCCTTGCTGCCTCTTTGAAAGAAAAAGAAGGTTTAATCAGATTCTGAGTTAGGACAATATCCCAATCTAATGATATTCTAAAATCCTCTGTGTGCTTTTATTGGATTGTGAAAGAAATTTATTTTATTTTCATCTTATTGTCATGCAGGAAGAGGTTTTCTTAATATGTACAAATGCAATGCAGTATAATGCCCCGGATACCATATATTTTCGACAGGTAAAGTCAGATTTTTACCTTTGAATTTGCCATTTCCCTGTTGTCTACATATGTTTTTGAATCCCCTATTGCTGTCAGGCACGATCTATACAAGAGTTGGCAAAAAAGAACTTCGAAAATTTGAGGCAAGATAGTGATGATAATGAAGCAGAACCTAAAGTAGTAAGAAGAGGGAGGCCACCTTCTGAGAATTTCAAAAAATCACCGGGCAGGCCTTCATTGGACCTTGCTGGTTCCGAGTTTCCCACAGGTAGAACTCTTGCTACAGGTGGAGAGAATAGATCTTCAGAGAAGTCTGGTTTTGCAGATTCGTCAGGACAATTTCATGGTTCCCGCAATGAAGCTTATTTGTCGACTGACAACAGATTTGAGAGGAATGATGAAACTGCAGGTATGGAACTTCGATATTAGTGTATTTTTTTTTTAACTTCACTTGTCTGCACTCTTCCAAATCTGTACTTAACATAATGACAAGGCATTTTCACTTTTATTTCAGGTTCTATACTTAAAGGTAAGCATATTAAGAAGCATTTGGCACTTGATGAGAACAGGCGTAACACATATAAGCAATTCCATCCTTCAGCTGGTGGGCGAGTGCCATCTGTGCTGACCACTTTTGATGCAGAAAGGAAGCAGCTAGTGGCTGTATGTATCACATCAATGTCCATTTTCTATTTAATTCCTTGAAGTGAAAAATGAAGCCTCATTTATGTAAAGGGCCCATACAGATAGATGGTGGGTCAAGAGTAATCAGAAGAAAAATAAATAAATAAAAAAAAAAACTAGAATAGCAGGTCACTTGGTTTTAGTCAGCGAAATTTGAACCTTAAAAGATCCTAACAATGATAAGAAGTGGTAGTAATGATGCGGTTAGATTGTATCAGGTATTTGGAAAGGAATTTCCGCTTTAGGGTTTACTGCATCCACAAGTGCTCCCAACATGTTCTGCTAAATTCTGGGGCAACGTAACTGGCCTTATTATGGTTGGTTGATTTTGTCTTTTTTCTTTGCATGAATTAGGTGGGACTTCTGACAGAGCATGGTTATGCAAGGAGTATAGCACGATTTGCTGCGAACATTGGACCTTTTTCCTGGACGATTGCAGTTAAAAGAATAGAAAAATCTTTAGCGCCTGGAGTTAAGTTTGGTCCTGGATGGGTCGGAGAAAATGACATTCCACCACAGAAGGCTTTATTTTCTTCACCCATGCCAAGTCAGCTGGCACCACCACCATCACTGCCACCACAAAAGCCCTTCTCTGTTCTTGAAAGTTCAGCTGCTACTGCCACAGCTTGCGGTGTTAAATCGAAACAAGGGAAATTGTCAGCGAAACCTGAGAAAGATATTTTTCCAGAGAAGCAGGTGCCTTCAACTCGCCTGTCAGAGGCACATTTTAGTTCGGTTCCTCCATCCACCTCAATGACTACATCCGTCTCGGCTGTCAATAAATCTGAACCTTTCACAGAAAGAGCAGAATCAGTACCAAAATTAAATTCCCATTCTGCATTTAATGTACTGAACAGTAGTACGGGTGTGATGAGGCAAACGGCTCCATCTCAACTTCATCAGAACCCAGCCATTCACCCTGGCACGATTGGATTTAATGCCACGTATGGGTTTAACCTTGCAGCCCAGATGGGAAAACTAATTGGAGTTGCTAGGCCTGCTGGGTTAGGCATTCAGTCATCTCAGATGGCCGACAAGGTCTCTAGAACTAATTCTAACCTGGTCCGTTCAGCAAATGCAAACAGCATAAACTCAGAGAAAATGAAGTTCCCCGAGAATTCAAGTTCAATAAAAATCAGTGGTGCATTGCCAAATTCTGGGAACGAGGCAGTGGAGGCCCCAAGATCTGTTGACCAAGAGCAACCAACTTGGCAAGGGTTATATCCAAATCCAAGACCAGATTCAGGCTCATCATCACATCAAAAATCGGATGCTGTCCCGCCTGACTTGAATGTAAGATACCAGTCTCCAGGCTCTCCTAGTTCTGGTTGCATTGACCCAGCACAGCCAGATTTAGCTTTGCAGCTCTAAGCATGGTTGAGCTTCTTCTTCTTTTTTTTTTTTTTCTTCTCAGATGATTAAGTTAACCATAGAGTGGTGACCGATGCTCCTCGCCCTTGTGGTTTGGTGTTGATCTCAAAACCACTCAACCAGGGTTCAAGCTTTGGCGCCAGCACTGAACCATATAGTGGTGGGCTTGGCAGTTGTGCTTCCAGGGATTAGACCAAGCCAAGGTCTCCTCAATAAGGATCCATCGAAGTCACACCTAACCGTGTTGTAAAATTGCAGGTTGTTTCTGTACAGATTAATGTGTCCTGATTCATAGATTCATAAGCGTAGGAAAAGGTTTCATCTGTAACCTTGGAAACCAAAAAAACCATGATGTTCCAAGACTTCGATTCAAGATGTTAGATGTTTATCTTAGAATAACTAAATTCAACTGAAAAGCAATATCCGTTTGGAATTCAACGGTTTCTGGGATGCAACATGCAGTGTAGACCTCGTAACTTTGTCTAGCTTCAAATTTCCTTTCCATACCAAAGAGATTCTGCTTGTTGGCGATTTGTGAAAAACGGACTTAGTTATCAAATGTCATTTCTTCTATCATCCAGGAGTCGCTCATGATAAATAAATTGAAGGGCCGCTGTCTCGATTTAACCTTGTATTAACCTAGCACCAGACAACATAAAAGAGACAAGAAGAATCCTCATGATAATTGTTGCCATGTACGATGGGTCTTGAGGTCAAGAATTCCAAGCACGTCACTTTCAAAACTTGGCGAGGGATTGCGCGAGCGGGAAGTGGGAACACGGTGACTAGTCATCATTTTTTTGTCAACCATATGCCACAGCCCCAAAAGTAGTAGCCAATTTTTGCATAACAACATGCAATTTCTACGAAAACCCGTTAGTGTTATAAAGGGAAAGAGTCATTAAATGGGTTTAAAAATAATGTTTCCCTTGCCTTGACAATTCAAGGAAGAGAAACAACATGACTTCCTTCTTATTAACCTCCAGCAATTGTCATAAAGGGATTGGTGGGACATGTAGACACTGTTTGGAAACGCGGTACAAACAGTATTTTTAAAAAATTCATTTTTTTTGCTAAAATTTAATATGTTTTGTATATTTTGAATCGTTTTGATGTGCTGATGTTAAAAATAATTTTTAAAAAATAAAAAAATATCATTGACATGTATTTTGATATGAAAAGTTATTTGAAAAGCAACCGCAATCCCACCGGTAATCATTGAGGTCATGCTTGCTTGCTTTTGTTGGAGAAATGGAAAACAGGCTGTCTTAGATTGCGTAAATTGTTGGATTTTTGTGCTAATCTTGTTTTAATACAGGAAATCGTTCCTAATGAATATGGTTTACATATGAAACTTGTATTAAGGCATGATTTAAAGGGTTTAACGTTTGACTACGTAATTAATCATGCATCTTTGGTGCAATAAAATTCAGCATAAAACCAATTTATTTCTATTTTGAGAACTAAGGAACCAGTTCTAATATCAGTGATCTTATTTTGAATGGCACTGCCTCTACACGAGATGAGTTCAAGACACAGATGATTTTATATTTTATTACGAGCCATTTCATTCTCCCTTTTCACCCACCAGAATATCTATCTCCTCTTTCTTTTATCCATTAAAATCGGAGGACTTCTAAGACAGAAACATGGTTCATATAATTTTATTTTCTCAAGAAAAGAAATTATAATGACATGAAACGCCATGATGAGAGCCTCCTTGCTTGCAGTCCCTCTCTCTCTCTCTCTCTCTATTTTGAAAGTACATTCTAAAAGAGACATCGATCCTTTTTGGCGTGAAGATGGGACTTGATGCTGCTGTCCGAACCAGTAATTACCCTTTTCACTGTCTGTAGTGGAGAGCTATTTCCCTTTCATAAAAGGTACCAATCAGTTTCAGCTTGTTATAACTCCTCCTGCTTTATTTTCTGTCTGCTCAAGAAACCAACAAAATCATGATGCACTCTTCTCCCCTTTCTTTGATTTTTTTTCCCCTGAGTTTTGCATGCCGATAGGAAGGCTCTGTTTAGGGTTCCAACGTATCTTAAGAAATTATTTGGTTTTTACCCTTTTTTTCATTTTAAATTGTGATGAAAATCTAGATTTTTAAAAAATTATAATTTATAGCTCTTTTAAATATGTTTTTAAAAGTCTAATTGTAAAATTTATCACGGTAGTAAACACACACTGACAACATGTATAGTTTTTTCCCCTCCTAATTTACATTTCAATCACAATCCAAAAGGGACAATGTGAAACAATCCCCCATTCCTTTGACAACTCATCGTCAATGAAAAATAAATATAAATAAAGAATTCATGTCCTTTAGTTGAACAGAAAATTAATTGATAGAACAATAACGACAGGTCCTTCCTTTGAATTTCCTTCGTTGACTGAAAAAAAAAAGATTTTTCCTAGACACGCAGTTGACTTGGACTAACTACCGTTATTCTGCCATTCATTACCGGCGAGATCACTTGCCTTCTTACAAAACCATAGAAACTCCTCGCTGTCCTGTCCTGTCCCTCCCTCCCTCCCTCTCAACATTGAATAAACAGTTATGTTTACTAAAAGAAATGAGAAAAGCCCCCTTTCTTTTGTATTTGCTGACTAGATTCACATATAAAAAGAAAGTCTCAGATTTTAGTTCGTGGAAAGAGAGAGAATTCTAGTCAAGAAAAGAGATTGTACTCCCCCAATGATTTGGTTCTTGAAGAATGAGAGTTTCTGATTAAAGAAAAAGAAAACGAAAGGAAAACCGTTTTGAAGACTCTAGATAATTAAGCTCAAAGTTGTTTCCTTTTTTCTTGTATCTATCTTTGAATTCTTGAGATTAAGCTCGATACTACTGCAAGGTTATATCTTTTGTATCTTGGTAGAATCCAACTGGTTTTTTTAGATGGGGATTTGCTGGGGTTCTTCTGCTCATAGTCCTACTACACCTTCTACCACCGGTCATCTAAGTACAGGTAAAACAAAACCTCTTACCTTTACGTATTAAATGTTTAATCTCGTTGATCCAATTTGCAGTCTGGGATTTGCTGTTTTTGTTCTAATCTTTAAGGAATAGAAATTGATGTGATTCGGTATCATGTTTTTTTTTTAGTACCGTAGCAACTGGTTTTCTCTTTCTGTTTTTTGCTTTTGAGCTAGTTTGATATGCAATCGTTTCACTAGGAGATGGCCCTGATGCTCTACAGTTTTTGGTGTGGACTCCTTTTTTTTTTTTTTTCTGGAATTTGTTCGTTTTTTCCTAAGCAAGGTTGGACTTTATGTCTCTTTTGTCTGATAAATAGTGGAAATTCCCTTCGTTGCATAAAGTTACTTGCTGTTTTCTTTTGGTTTTCCACAATTTGTTCATTTCCATTGCACATAGAAAATCATTCTAACTTTCCTAAATCTAGTTATTTCTTACTCCAAGTGTTGTTTTGGGTCAAATTGATTTTCCTTGATTTTTGACATTAATATGGATAATCAACACCAAAATTTCTATATTTTGACTTAATATGTCATCTCACTTCAATTTTGTAACTACAGCAGGCATATCCCAGACAACTAGCGATACTGCTTCTTCTGGGGTGAGCAATGCAACGTCGTCTAGGGGCAGCAACATCTCTGCACACAGCCGGTTTTCGGCTGGGAGTGGTGATGAGGAGTTCCCAAATGGGCAGATTTTGCCTACCCCCAACTTGCGGATATTTTCTTTTGCAGAACTAAAGGTTGCCACCAGGAATTTTAAATCTGATACTTTGCTTGGCGAGGGAGGTTTTGGTCAAGTCTACAAAGGATGGCTTGACGAGAAGGCGCCAGGGAGAATTGGAAGTGGAACTATAATTGCTGTTAAAAGATTGAATTCCGAGAGCTTGCAAGGATTTGAAGAATGGCAGGTACTCAACCGAGCTTGAGAAAGAACTAAGCATTGACCTACTATTTTTAGAAATCACCATTGGATTTTAATATGATTGTTTAATACCTTGAAATGTTTGGATTTCTTATCATTTAGAGAGTAGGAGACTTGTGATGGTTAGTAATGGTATTTAACAGTAAGTGTATTTAACAGTAGTGGTTGAGGTTCCTCTGATTAACTTAGTTCATCGCTTGTACATTTATCTAAAAATTTATGTACTTTCTAATGCGTTCATTTTTTGGTGCAGTCGGAGGTAAATTTCTTAGGAAGGCTTTCTCATCCCCACCTTGTAAGGCTGATAGGATACTGCTGGGAGGTTAAGGAACTTCTCCTTGTTTATGAATTCATGCAGAAGGGAAGCTTGGAGAACCATTTATTTGGAAGTAAGAGCTAATAGTTGACTTTGAGATATCTGATATCTCTGCCCCCCCTTTCAAGCTCTTCCTTAGGAGCAAAAGGATTTTTTTTTATTAGAGAAAGACAATGAAACAAGATCATTTGATTAATCATGCAATATATTTTTTAATTGATACAGGGGGTTCAGCTGTTCAGCCACTTCCATGGGACACACGGCTCAAGATTGCCATAGGAGCAGCTAGAGGCCTTGCTTTCTTGCACACATCAGATAAGCAAGTGATTTACAGAGATTTTAAAGCCTCCAATATACTGCTTGATGGGGTACTGTTCTCTTTGAATTTAACTTCTGATTTGGAAGATGTCACTAGAGGAGCATTAGCATTTTAGACCTTTTCTTATTTGTGGTTTTATGGCAGGCTTACACAGCAAAATTATCAGACTTTGGCTTGGCAAAATTGGGCCCTTCAGCTAGTCAATCACACGTGACAACACGGGTGATGGGAACCTATGGTTATGCAGCTCCTGAATATGTTGCAACAGGTAATCCCTTGGGTCTTCAGTTGGTTTCTGCTGGTCACTTGTTTTATGGTCCAGCTCATTGTTTGCACCTAGAGCAATCTGGTTCAAAGCCATTTCCACATGAAAGCTATTTTAATACCCTTCTCATGACACTAACATTCTCCTAAAACAGGGCATTTATATGTAAAAAGTGATGTATACGGTTTTGGGGTTGTCCTGGTTGAGATTCTGACTGGCTTACGGGCACTTGATATAAACCGTCCAAGTGGGAGACATTCTCTGGTGGACTGGATCAAGCCATATTTATCTGATAAAAGAAAATTGAAGAGCATTATGGATTCTCATTTAGAGGGTAGATATCCTTCCAAAGCAGCACTGCAAATAGCTCAGCTTGCTCTAAATTGTCTTGAATCTGAACCCAAGCACCGTCCACATATGAAACAAGTTGTGGAAACTTTAGAACGAATTGAAGCATCCAAGGAGAGACAAGGACAGACTAGAACTCGTCCTAACCGTTCTAAGTCTCACCAAAACGGCCAGCAACCCTTGCAATATCACTCTCCTCTTCATCCAATTCCGGATCGAAGTCGAGGCTACCAACACTCTCCGCGAGCAAGGTAATCCGACCACAGCCAATGAACACGGTCCTACAAATTACGATCATTCTTTCTACATTACAATTTATAATTTCTTGGTTTATGTAATTCATAGAATCTATAGCGAGTTTTGAATCTATAGCGAGTTTTGTTACTGCAATGGAGACTGAGCATATGAGTATATCAGCCATGAGCATGTAATTATTTTTAGCAGAGATGTGGGGTTGTGGTGAGAAGCATATAAACAATGTAGCTGTACTATTTAGGAAGGGAATTCATTATTGTCTGGCCATAAAACCCTTCCTTGGGCTGTCAATTTTATACAGTCAGACTAACCTGGATATCATCCAATGAATGGTGCAAAAATCATTTGTTTCACATTCTTTTGCCCTCTTCTGTTGGAAAGTATATTATTTTAACTTTAGAAAATTATAGGAATCAATCTAGAAATTTATGTAGCATTACAAAATATGAAGCATCTGTAGAGCAAGAGAACTCTCATGCTGTCAATAAATTGCTCCAAGCTACCCTGGTTCTTGTGCCATGTTTAGTGTCCAACATTACTAATTCTACCTGTTCAGAAATGGCGACCAACGATATATATGTACAAGAATGGGAGGACTGGCCAGAGAGCTGACAATGCATTCAAGCCAGTTAGCCCTACCTCGTTCCATTATTATACTTGAAAGCAGAATAATGCGGATATAAATTGATGCAATGACAAAGCCGCCAACAACAACTGTTCTGTAAACAAGGCATAAAAACGTCGAAACACCTATTGTTCCGCTACTTCTACTCCAAACCATAAAGAATGTAGGAAGCCCAAGATCTTGTCTTATTCCCGACAGGAAAAGCCAGCCTTTTACCTTTGAACTTGCCATTTCCCGGCTCTCTACATATGTTTTCGAATTCCCTACTGCTGTCAGGCGCGACCCATACAATAGCTGGCAGAAAAGAACTTGAAACTTGAGTCAAGAAACTATCATTACTGCATGATTTCATACGTAATCCTTCTTGAATAAATAAACATGGACATGTTTCTTCAGTTATGCTTGGATATGGATCTTTGATGCATTAATTTTTTGTTCTTTTGCTTTGAAGCTGATCGAAAATGTAACCCATGGCTATACAGCTGCTGGATTTAGTGGTCGCAAGCCTTGTACAAAGCTTGCTGAGAGTATTGTTCGGTGTGGCCGAAGCACACTGGAAAAGGCTACTTCTTTGGTAAATGCAAATGAAAAGTGGAAGGCTAAAGTGATATGTGGTGATGCTTACAGGTATGTGATATCTTAGACTTAAAAGCATGTGATACAAACTCAAATGTCTTACGAAGTCCTTCTTTTGATATGGTAGATTAACTTTTTTAAAGTTTGGCTTTGGATGATACTGTACATGAAAATTAGAGAAGTGGGCGTAGAGTGTTAGATTAGAAAGATCACTCAAGTTCATCAATGTGGATGAATCTGCCCGTATCTATTCTCTTTTTTCCTGCATCAAGAATTTTGTCTAATGAGGCGGACTTCAGCTGGAAAGCGCGTCAATCAGTTCGACGGCAGTCTTCTTCGTCACATTTGGAGAAGGAACAACTGTCAATGAATGATTCGCGACATCTGTGCCATCGCCACCAAAGTGGAAAAGGAAAATTGATTCTCCAGTTGTTGAGGCTGCAATTGGCGATTTCATTGTTATTGAAGGATTTTGTGGTAGACTTGTGGTGTTGAGAAATTACGCCAGATAGGGAAGTACCTGAGCTGATACATGCTATCAATTTTTAAATTTGACGTCCTTCGTGTTGCTTCTCTAAAACACAACCAACCGCCTATTTTCCATTTTTCCAACCTATCAAATCTGTCACCACTTGTAAGCCATAGAACTAGGGTGCTGTAATTGAAGATCCTGCATCAATTTGGTGGTCATAGGAAAGAGGTAATATGAAATATACCATGAAAAATGGATCTTTTCTTAAAATTCTCTCCTAACAAGCTGTGCTATCGATCACTGTTGCTGTTTGGACCGTCTGATTGAAGAAATTGTTATCAGCTGCTAGCCCCCACCAAAAGATTCATCTTTCATGAGTTGATTAGTTTTCAAAGTATATGCTGCCATGACCATCCCGATTGGTGTGTTATCTGCAAACATGTTGTGATTGTTTTTTTTTGTTTTTTTTGTATGTAATATACTTCGGATTAGTTTTTTTTTTTGATGGGTTGACACTACATGGTAATGTAATCAAGAGTGGCTTTTGGGCTGTTTCATACGTTCAAAATTCAAATTTTGAGCATGCATGCGGATGCTGAAATGGAGTGTGCAAGAGAGCTGTTTGGTGAAATGCATGAGAAAGATGTTATCTCTTGGAGTGTGATAATTGGTGGTTATTTGCAATGAGAAGAACCTTTCAAGTTGGATTGCAAATGTTCAAGGAGATTGAATCAGATGGAGTTGTTACGGTCAGTGTTCTTAAAGCCTGTGTTAGTTCAAGAGACATTTGCGAGGGGAGGTTGGTGATTCGCAGAGGTTTTGATGGTGTTTTGTTTGTTGTGAACTCTCTTTGTTGATGTGGAAGGATGCTGGCTCTGCATTTCTCAAGTTTTCAATGAGATGTCTCGAAGGAACAATGCCTAGTCGAATTCTATGGGTGTTCTCGGGAAGTTAGCACATTAAAAAAAAAAAATTATTTTGTAAAATAACACTAAGATAGGCTATTCTATCATAAACTCCTTGCTAAAATAGCAATTCATACCATCACAAATAATCAATTTTCCAGCATCAAAATACAATTCACATAAAAAAAAATAGACTGACAATTAACATAACATTTATTAAAAATTAAACTAGCTATACATTCATTCATAATTATCATAGCATATAATAATATGTAAACTATACCTAACAATCTCTCAGCTCGTGAAAGGTTCTAGAGCACTCGTGTACGGGGTTGGAGCATCACCCCAACTCATCCAGCTCGAGGACGACTCTGTAATATCCATGCAAGTGTGAAAAGGACCAATAACATCCTAGCTCATGGATGGACATGGATCGCTCGTGGACGGGCCTAGGACGCTCGTGGACGAACCAACATCCCCAACACTCTCACGATAAGAAATATCATCTTCCGCTAATGTTGCTTCAAGATGCTCAACCTCCCCAACCTCATGAAGTTCACCACGACATACATTGAGCGTAGTGTTGGCCATAATACATCTCATTTCATTGACACCTTCACTAATAGTCATTGCTACTTTCCGAGCTTCTCATACCAAGTAATTAACACACATACATATATACATACATACATTAAAAAACCAATCGATTTTGTCTAAGATATTAAAGGGCATAATGCATCGGATTTTATGGACATCTCAGGAAATGTGATCAAGTTGATGTAATGAAACTACGCGTAATGGGCAGATACGATGACATATAGGTATCTATATCAATCGTCGGATGTCGCTTCTAAAAAAACATGATATCTCCTAGCATCTCAGAGATCAATGTAAGATGCATGAATTACTAACCAGTTCTCCTCGTGCCTACCCTGGCGACTAATACTGTGCAACTCATCTTTGGTATCAACATAATCCAGAATATGCTGATTTAATCCAAACTGATACATTACCCAATCTGGACAATGTATCTCAACAATGTTAAAGCAGTGCAATGAGATATGTTAACCAAACGTCACCTTTATGACATGTTGGTGAAGCTGAAAGTATCAAGTCCTTCGTATAACGCATCCATATAACCTATCAGAACATATAAATAACTTATTTCATATAATCAATCAAAACTAAATAATTAATGTTCAAATAAAAAAAATCAAATACATTTGTGTTACATACCTGATATAGTAGCTGGGCGTCCAACTTATCATGGTAAAACTCGTGGACATAAATGAGATTTACCATGAAATGTCTAGCCCCACACCATTTGACAAGATAAGCCACAAAGTTAACACTTTTTTTTTTTTTTACATTCAATTTATATAAATAACATGTTGCATATAATCAAACATGTTTTTAATTATTACCTAGAACTAATGGAGAGTGGCCTCTAAGTTACAATGTTAAACATGTTATTAATTTAGCTCTCTGGACACCTAGCATAAATATGCTCTCATGACCAGAGCAATATTAATCAACATTGAGAATTATAAGTTAGTATTTAAAATGTTATTAATTATAATAATCAAATAATCTAAAATACATATATCTAAAGAAATTAAAGAAACCCAAAAATTTATCTTCTTTTTTTTAAACATGTTTTATATAGTTATTGGTATAGATATACAAGCATGACTCCCCTTAACTGTAATTCAGAATAGCCCAAAAATCATCAAGTAGTGTCAGAAAGCATAACGGTATTGCATTGTCAGTAGTACTTGTGAAAACAAGACCTCCAAACATGTGTAATATATATCCTCGAACATACTTAAATAGCTGGTCTATTGTCGCACTTGTTGGGGGGGGGTCTGAAAATTAGCATCCAACCATGTTAATTTGATGCAGTTGCCTCTATATGTATTGGTTAGAGGCACCCGTCCTAATAGATGATCACATAAAGTATCTTTATCAATTGAGCCTTCATGATTGGTGACAGATGTCCTATCTATCGAAAAATCAGTCAACATTGCCATATCTTTGAGTGTTGGTGTCATCTTACCAACACGTAGATAGAAGGTGTACGTTTCGTGTCTTCATCGCTCAACCAATGTTGTAAGTAATGCATGGTCAAAATGTATGCGACACGACTAGCTGATCTCATAAGAACCAGCCTTGATAATATATGGATGCACACGATCATGCAACTTCATCAATGCATGTTGTCTAAGTGTGACCAAAACACCGCCATGAAAACCAAACAACTTAGTTAAATCATCAATTAATATCGTTAAAATTGTAACAATTAAAATTTTTAATTAAAATATTCATCTTACCTCTTCGCTCCAAATATGATCTGAGCGATGCTAATTCTGCATATATAAAACCGACCTATCATCAGGATTTGCATAAAAACAAGGTGGCCATGTTTGCCTACACTTTTAGAAGAGGTCAAACCTCCTCTAGTCTGAACCATGTCTATCTTGAGATCCTATATAAAAAAATTATTAGCATTTGCAATATAATTAAACATATATATAGTTAAATTAAAAACAATAATTGAAGTTGATGTAATTTAAAACAAATAAAAAATAATATACATTGTTTAGTTTCACAAGTTTTTATGTTAAGACTTCTTTGGTCGTACATGCCACATCTATTTAGTGAGTGCCCCTCTCAAACATCCATCTCATTATGTAAACGAGTGGATTTTCTTCAACCCTTATACATCATTCATTTAGTTGGACATCCATACATCTGGACTAGTATATGTAGGCCACAATAACGTATTAGGCAAAGGTTAAAAACAAGGACTATATGCATTTTGTACGACAAGTTAGAGTAAAAATCATCACCAAATTGTACATGGTCCACATTTTATAAAGTGTAACATGCAATTAAGTTTGAACATGGTCGATGATACAAATGTCATTTACCACAAGTATAAGTTACTTCATTGATGTTAATAGTTTCTCGCACTTCTTTTATAACATCAACTGTTAGAGGTGTCTCAAACTAAAACATACCACCTTTAAGATTAAATATAGATATCAAATGTATTTAAAAGTTTCTGCATCAATAAGTATTTCAATTATAACCTTTGGAGGCCACAACACATCACAATTAAAAAATTCTTCAACTTTATCTCTATGCTCCACAAAACATTATTACACTTGAAAAATATTATCTGCATTATAGCCGAAACAAGCAATCCACAGACAATTTTTAAAACATTATTAAAAATCTTTGAGAAGTTCGTGGTTATATTGCCATAACGAAGACCATCATTATCATAAGACAATGCCCACTTTTCTTTAGGTTCAATATTTAGCCATACTCTGATTGCATCATCAGTCTTCACTAACTCCTCATATAAAATGTTAAGCTTATGTTTAGAAGGATTTGTACACATCTTATGCAATATATTTTTCAAGGTAACATTTTTGAACTTTGTGTTGAAATTACTTACAAAGTGTCGTGAACAATATCAATGATATCCAATAAGCTCGGGAAAAATTTGTGTTATAGAACTCTTTATCACCGCATGTCTATCCGATATAATACACAACCCCGTTTGTCCAAAAACCAATTCCAATTACTATTTGTTTCTTTTTATAATAATAAAACACAACAGATAAACTCTATTATTCATATCATACACAACTACAACCTATAACTAAGCCTTGTACTTACCATAAAGGTGAGTATTGTCAATACTAATTAGAGGACAACAATATTGAAACCTATTAATTAAAGCATTGAATGCCCAAAATGCTCTCCTAAATGTTGCCTTATTACCATCTATCATTTTATGATCTCGAGTGATAGTTGTTCCCGGATTTGAATCTTTGATGGCCAATAGAGTTTTAGGTAAGTTTTGAAATGACTCTTCGTATGTGCCAAATAATCTCTCTAATATTTTCTGTTTGGCCATCCACGCCTTCCAATAAGATACTTCATGCCCACAATCCCTCTCCATAGTATCCTGAATCATTGCAACACTCGTACTTAACTCCTTCTTCATAATTGTCAATATCACCTCAACAATTAGATCTGAGTTAATCTGGCGATGACATTGCAAAATAGAAGGGTTTCGACATGTGTGTGACCCTTTTGATTTTAAAGTTTCCTATGAATTAGACCTTTGATGATACTTCCCACACAAATACCATCTACAAACTGGTTCTTGAATACACTACAACTGAATAGATGAATTTATTAAGGCTCCGTTTGTTTGCAGGAAAGTTGTTTTCTTTTGAAAAGTGAATTCCGGAGAAAGTGAATTCCTGGAAAGTGAATTATTTTCCGATGTTTGGTAGTGTTATGGAAAATGAACTGGAAAATAATTTATTAACGAGTTAATTTTTTTTCAAGTTTATATAATATATATATATATATATATAATATTTAATATAATATTTAATCACTTACAATAAAAGAATGAAATCTAAAAAGTATAATGATTAATTTTTTTATTATATCCTATATTCATAT
>Ga0307515_10003783_pt1 | contig 31678 bp, 28 predicted proteins | sample 17_EM_MG_FD_194513 | JGI IMG/M metagenome (GOLD analysis project Ga0307515, IMG submission 194513) | Populus trichocarpa ectomycorrhiza microbial communities from riparian zone in the Pacific Northwest, United States - 17_EM | ecosystem: Host-associated > Plants > Roots > Unclassified | place...
GTGCTGTCGAAATCAATAATAAAGTACTGCTCCATCTTGGGTGCAAATGTGCGAATTTTTTTGGTTCATTAGTTCATTGGTTTATTAGTTCATTAGTCATATACTGTGGCATATTATTTATCAACATAAAGTTTACTTTATGAATAACGCGGTATTAGATCATAACGGTAACGAAATTGAAATAGAGGCGTTTCATCCGGGCGAGTTTTTGCAGCAAGAAATTGAAGAAAGGGCAATTTTGAAAAAAGACGTAGCGAAGGCGCTTCATATTTTGCCGCATCATTTAAGCGAGATCTTTGCTGGTAAAAGAAATATATCTGCTAAGCTTGCTGTAAGGCTGGAAAAACTTTTAGGAGTTAGTTCTCATTATTGGCTGGGTTTACAAATGGAGTATGACCTGTTTGTTGCCAAACAAGAAGAAGCTTTATTAAATTAACAATATGGAATTATTATCCCCATCAATAGGAATGACACTATGGAGTATTGTCAACCTGGCGATTCTTATCCTAATTGTATTGGTAATTCTAAAGCTGATTAACGCTTATGCAAAAAAACAAAGCGAAAAAAAGATCTAACCCAATCAATCACTTTACAAAATTCACTTCCCAAACCGCTTGCCATATTTAATAGCAGGCAATTCAATATACCGGTGCATTAGCCTGGAAATAAAAACCAGGAATATCAATATCGCCACATCAAAAACAATATTTAAAGAAACATTGGTTTGTATTGCGGTGGTTTTCAAATTCCCTAACAAATATATGCCGATAGGCACGTGTACCAGGTAAAGCGAATAGGAAACATCGCCATAGTGGCTAAGTAAATTGCTTTTTAGCGGTTTAAAGTGGTTGATAACAATAAGCGCCCCGGTAATTAAGCAAAGTACAATGTAAATATAGGATTGATGGGTTGCATAAAAATCAACTGCTGTAAAAGCCAATAAGGCTATATTAAACCATTTATAGGCAGGCTGATGCAGTAACTGGTAGATGGCCACGCCAAGGCTAAACAATGGCCACAGGTTTAAAAAAAACAATGGTCCCGATTCAAATTGTGGTAAAACGATGCTCAAAAGCGTCACCACAATTAAAGCAATTACAAAATACTGCTTTTTACAAAAGGCGCAGGCAAAAACGGCCAGGTAAAAAAGAATCTCGCATGATAATGTCCAGTACACCCAGTTAATGGTTTTTACTCCGGTGATGGGCGATGTGCTGAGTGTAATTGTGGCTATCAGGCCCGTAATGTTTTTAGGGATTATAGCGCTAGAATTTACATGAGTTATCAGCTTAAGTAATAATACGATAACCGCGGTAATAACCAGGCTAAACCAATAGGGAGGGAAGATGCGGAAGAAACGCCTTACTATAAATTCGGTTGGTTTTTTGGCATGGTGCAGCGCAATGACTATACAGTAACCGCTTATGATAAAAAATATAGGTACCCCCAGGTGCCCGTATTTGCAAAAATCGCGGTACCAGTTATCAATAGGTTTTATAGGCTGATTGAGATGAAAAAAAACTACCCATGAAGCTGCCAGTATCCTCAGCAAATCTATCAGGTGGTTTCGTTTATCGGGTTGCATGTAAAAAATGAATAGGCAAGGTAACGATATTGTATTTGAATCTGTTTCGAAGCAAAACAGATTTGTGATAGTTATCTTTTCTTGTTTTTATTTTTTTTTCCCTTGTGGGGCATCTGCTTTTGTTTTATCGCATCATAAGCTTTCAAAAGCTCTGTTCTTATTTGTTTTAGTTTGGCTGGAAAAATCGAATACAAATCCTCATGGCTGTCGAATTTTAATTTTGCTGCCCAACTGATTGCTAAGGAATTTTCGACTTCAAACTCAACCGTGTCTATACAATTATCAGCAAATTGAAAGCATTTAAGAGTGGTGGGTCTGTCATTTGCATCAATTGCTTTTTGCGTATATCTCCTAAAACAACCTACTTGTAGCGAAACGAGGTTGTCATAGTCCTCGTCTAAAACTTCATCTTTTATTTCAGGAAATTTCGTTACAAGAGCTTCAATAAATTCGGCTTTGGTTTTTTTAGTCATGAATTATTATTGGCTTAACGCGGCACAAATCTCCTTAATGCTTTCACTTATCGGCTTAAATTCAATCCCAATTGCATTCTTAATTTTCGAGTTATCAAACTCCCGGATCACCGATGCCGCCTGCGCCGATGTTTTATCGATTGCCGGGTCGCTACCGGTTAACGCGGCAATTGCTGCCGCACCGCGCCAGCCAATTTCCATTAGCCAGGGTTTGGCTAAAATGGCAGGCGGCTTAATCCCAAATCCGTTTGCTGCCTCGGTAGTTATAGATTGATAGGTGCGATTTTCGGCGCTGATAATGTAGCGCTCGGCGGTGATATCACTGTTCATCAAGCCAACCATACATTTAGCCACATCCTCCACATCAACAAAGCCAATAGTGCCGGCTGTATAAAATTTAAGGCCCTTACGAATGGTTTCAAATAAGGCACCGCTGCCAACTTTACCCGCGCTTGCACCGATGATAAGCGATGGATTCACAATTACAGCATCCAGCCCTTCGGCAATACCGCGCCATACTTCCATCTCGCTCTCCAGCTTTGAAATGGCGTAACCGTCGTTTTCTGTTGATTGTTCCAGGTGGTGGTTTTCGGTCGTAAGGTCGCCGGGTTTGGCCAGGCCTATGGCGGCTATCGAGCTTACGTGCACCATCCTGATGCCCTTTTCGGCACATAAATTAACCAGGTTGGCCGTGCCGGTCACGTTAGTATTGATCATCGGCTTTTTATCAGCCGATTTTAACGATACCCACGCCGCGCAATGATATACCTGGGTTACGCCCGCTAAGGCATTTTCCAAAGCAAAAATATCCAGCATGTCGGCCTCAACCCATTCAATTTGCGATTGAAAAGGAACAAGTAAGGCAGGTATGGTTGATGTAGCCCGTTTGGTGCAACGAATGTTTGAGCCTGTTGTAACCAGCAGTTTCGCCAGTTCGGCCCCGAGAAAACCTGTTGCGCCAGTAATTAGAATCATATATACGGATTTCAGATGTGCAAATATGTTCATAAATGTGCAGATTTCAGATGTGCAGATATGCAGATGCAGGATTTTGATTTTTGATTGCCTGTTTGGTTTGTTATTCGTCAATTCTACTCATTCATTAATTCTGAAAATTCAGTTCAGACAAAAAATGTTCACCTGAAATCTGCCCATCAATCATTTGCACATCTGCCCATCAATCTGCACATTTGCACATCTGCACATTTGCACATCGAACATTATGTCCTTAGCTGATTTTTTTAAACCCATCGATCTGAAAAAGATCACTCCTAAAAAGGGCTACTATACCAGTCAGCTTGGCGATAAAATTGTGCATTATTCTGTCGATTTTCCTGACCTGGAAGAGAAAACCGACCTGGCCATCATTGGCGTTATGGACGATCGGAATGCTACCGATAACCAGGGCTGTGCCCTTGGCCCAGACTATATCCGCGAGAAACTTTACCAGCTTAATGAGGGTGGCTACAACTTAAAAATTGTCGACCTGGGCAATATCGCAGCAGGCGCGTCGGTTACTGATACCTACTTTGCCCTTAAAACCGTGGTTTCTGAGCTGGTAAAAAAAGATATTATCCCCATTATTTTAGGTGGCGGCCAGGATTTAACCTACGCCCAATACCTGGGCTACGAAGACCTGGAACAGAAGGTTGACCTGGTGGTAGTAGATGCCCGTTTTGACCTTGATGAGGATGAAACCCCTGCAGGCTTGGAAACAACTTCGCAATCATATCTCAACAAAATATTTCTACACGAGCCCAATTACCTGTTCAATTTCAGCAACCTGGGGTACCAAACTTATTTTGCCAGCCAGGAAAGTTTGCGGGTGATGGATAAGCTTTACTTTGATGTACACCGCCTTGGCGAGTTGAGCGGCAATATTGCCGTAACCGAGCCTGCCATTCGCAATGCCAGCATGGTGAGTTTTGATGTGGGAGCTATCAGGTCGGCCGATGCTGCGGGCAACGCGAATGCTACCCCCAATGGTTTTAACGGGCAGGAGGCCTGCCAGCTATGCCGGTACGCCGGTTTTAATGATAAGCTAAGTTCGATAGGCTTTTACGAGTTTAACCCGGCCTACGATAATAATGGCCAAACGGCTATGTTGCTGGCGCAGATGATCTGGTATTTTATTGATGGTTTTTACGGTCGCAAGCGCGATTTTCCGCTCAACCCAAAATCGCAATACCTTATATACAAAACCAGCCTGAAGCATGAAGACCAGGAGGTTGTGTTTGTAAAAAGCAAAAAATCAGACCGCTGGTGGATGCAGGTACCCTACCCAACAGGGGGCTCAAAAAACGAACGCTTTCACCTGGTGCCCTGTAGTTATGCCGACTATAAAACGGCCACATCCGGCGAATTGCCCGACCTTTGGTGGCGCACCTATCAAAAATTAAACTGATAATAGCAATTATACCAGCATTTTAACGTTATCAATCCTTATAGTTTTTAACTCTGATGAAGAAAATATTTTTTTTAATTATAATCTTATTGCCGGCGATTGCATTTGCCCAAACTACTGATACCTTTACTATAGATGGTAAATTGGGTAACGTAGGTGCACCGGCAAAAATTTATTTATCATATCAATTGGGCGCCAACAGCGTTATTGATTCGGCCGATATTGTAAATGGTGTTTTTAGTTTCAAAGGTTCGATGCTTAACCCGGTTAATGCCACGCTGGTGGTTGATTACAAAGGCCTGGGGATAGAAAAATTTACACAGCAATATAGCGATGGCCGGTCATTATCAAAAAATGCCGACAACCTTAACTTTTTTATTGATAAAGGAACACTGACTATTACCAGTAAAGATTCTGTTTCAAAAGCGCAAATCACCGGCTCGCAGCTTAACCTTGATAATATTAAACTACAGGCCCAGCTAAAAAGCATCAACATGCGCGGCGAGCATTTGATGGCCGAAGTTAGGGCTGCTACACCCGAACAACAAAAGTCGCCTACATTCCAAAGCGCCATACAAAGCAAGTATAAAGCATTGCAAACGCTGCAAAGCTATACTTTAAAAAGCTTTATAACCGATAACCCCAACAGCTACCTAAGCTTGCTGGCTTTAAGCTCGGTTGGTGGGCCGGCGCCCGATCCGGGTGAAATTGAGCCTTTGTACAACTCGCTTTCGGCCGATGTAAGGAATACCGAAGCCGGTAAAGTGATGAAAGCGCAACTTGATGCCCTAAGAGTTACGGCAATAGGTGCCATTGCGCCCGATTTTGTGCAAAATGATGTAAACGGTACGCCGGTTAAGCTCTCGTCATTCAGGGGCAAATATGTTTTGCTTGATTTTTGGGCTTCATGGTGCGGTCCTTGCCGCCAGGAAAACCCCAATGTAGTACGTAATTATAACAAGTATAAAACTAAAAACTTCACCATTGTGGGTGTGTCCTTAGATAAGGCCGAAAACAAATCGGCGTGGCTTGCGGCAATCAAAAGCGATGGACTTGACTGGACGCAGGTATCTGACCTTAAGTATTGGAATAACGCTGCCGCGGCGCTTTATTCTGTAACCTCCATCCCACAAAACTACCTGATTGGACCGGATGGAAAGATCATTGCCAAAAACCTTCGCGGCGAAGACCTTGATGCCAAACTGGCCGAGCTTTTTGGGAAGATATAGGTTTGTGAGTGGTTGATTGGGTTAGATTAGTTTGATTGTGTCGACCTGGCAAAACTGATATTGATAAATTGCCGATTCGGTTATGTGATGAGTTGATTCATCCATCAATTCGGTACCACTTGTATAAATTGAAAACAATGTAACTTTTTACTGACTATATGTAATATATAGTTTTTACGTATTATATTGCAAGTTGAACTTTATCGCTTATGAAAAAGATAATATTATTAGCATTAGCTACATGGCCTGCTATTGTTTTTGCACAGGATAACAAATATGACATACAAGGTAAAATAGGTGATTTTAATGCGCCTGCCAAAGTGTACCTGGAATACAGGTTCCCTAAGGGCAAGCCTATTTATGATTCATGTACCGTGGTTAATGGTAAATTCCATTTTGCAGGCTCGGTTGGCGCCGCGCCGCTTAACGCTTATTTGTTGTTTAACTCAAAAGGTACGGGCACGGGTAAGTCCGATGGCTACCGGGCTATTTATCTTGAACCTGGCTTAATTAGTGTAAACGCCGTAGATAAAATAGAAAACGCCACAGTTGACGGCCCTAAAACCAACCAGGAAAACGAAAAGTACCAGTTGTTACAAAAGCCTGTAAACGATGCCTACACTGCTTTGGAAGAAAAGCAAAAAGCAGCTACGGCTGAGCAAAAAGCATCGCCGGAATATATTAAAAAAGAGAAAGCCGAGGAAAAAGCGATAGACGATTTGAGCGCGGCCACTGATAAAAAATTCATCAGGGAAAACCCAAACTCAATCATTAGCCTGAACGCCCTTGAAACTTTGGCCTACAGTGCCGATTATGTTGATCTTAAACCTTTATACGATGCCTTAACGCCTGCTGTAAAAAGCACCGACGCAGGTAAAGCACTGGGCGAAAGAATGCCTAAACTTAAGGCTGTAGCCCTGGGCGCTGTTGCACCGGAATTTGCCGAGGCCGACACCAGCGGAAAAGTTATCAACCTGTCTTCATTTCGCGGGCAGTATGTTTTGATTGATTTTTGGGCATCGTGGTGTGGCCCCTGCCGCAGGGAAAATCCTAATGTGGTAAAAGCCTATAACCATTACAAAGGTCAAAAATTCACTATTTTGGGTGTATCGCTTGATAAGCCAAATGCTAAAGACAAATGGTTGGCTGCTATCCACAAAGATGGCCTAACCTGGAACCACGTTTCTGATCTTAAATTTTGGGATAGCAAAGCTGCAGGTTTATACGCCGTTCGCGGTATTCCGCAAAACTTTCTGTTAGATCCCAACGGAAAAATAATTGCCAAAAACCTGCGCGGCGACGATCTGGAAGATAAACTTGCCGAGATTTTTGGGAAAATATAGTTTGGTGAGTGGTTGATTAAGTTAGATTAGGTTGATTAAGTTAGCCAGGTAAAAACCCAATCAACCACTCACTTAATCAACCTAATCAACTGCCTTCTACAAAAGGTCAAATCCGATATCTTTCCTGAAGTACATGCCATCGTAATAAATGCGGCTGGCATCGGCTGTGGCTTGCTGCAGGGCGTTAAACATATTGTCCTGCAGGGTAGTTATTGCCAAAACTCGGCCACCTGTGGTAATCACGTTTTCGCCATCAAGGCTGGTACCTGCGTGGAATACGATACTGTCGCGCACGTTTTCGGTGCCGGTTATTACCTTGTTTTTAAGGTATTCGCCGGGATAGCCGCCCGCTACCATAACTACGGTAGCAGCAGTTTTTGGCGAAATAATTAACTCTTTTTCATTAAGGTTGCCTTCGGCTACGCCTTGCAGCAGGTCAACAAAATCGCTATCGATACGGCGCATTACGCTTTCGGTTTCAGGGTCGCCCATGCGGCAGTTATATTCTATCACCCAGGGCTCGCCATCTTTATTCATCAGGCCTATAAAAATGAAGCCTTTGTATGGGATTCCATCTTTTTTCAAACCCTCTACGGTTGGGATGATAACTAAATCTTCAACCTTTTTAATATAAGCGGCATCTGCAAATGGTACCGGCGAAATGGAACCCATACCACCTGTATTTAAGCCGGTATCACCCTCGCCAATGCGTTTATAGTCTTTAGCTTCGGGAAGTATTTTATAGTTGTTGCCATCGGTCATCACAAAAACAGATAGCTCGATGCCTTGTAAAAATTGCTCAATAACCACGCTCGAGCTGGCATCGCCAAATTTAGCTTCGGCAAGCATTTGGGTAAGTTCCAGCTGGGCTTCTTCAAGCGAAGTACATATAAGCACCCCTTTGCCTGCGGCCAGGCCATCGGCCTTAAGCACAACCGGAAGGCCGGCAGTTGCCAGGTAGGTAAGGCCCTCCTGCAAGGTATCTTTAGTAAAAGTTTTGTAGGCTGCCGTAGGTATGTTATGCCTTTGCATAAATTGCTTGCTGAAATCCTTACTGCCCTCTAACTGGGCGGCTTCCTGCTGCGGACCTACTATGGGTACATTTTTTAATTGCTCATCGGCCAAAAAGAAATCGTGAACACCTTTTACCAGCGGCTCTTCTGGGCCTACCAGTACCAGGTTGATGCCTTGTTCCAATACCAGGGCCTTAATACCCTCAAAATCGGTAACCTTAATGTTAACGTTGGTGCCGTACTGGTGGGTGCCGGCATTGCCGGGGGCTATAAAAAGCTTTTCACATTTAGGGCTTTGCGCAATTTTCCAGGCGAAGGCGCTTTCCCTTCCGCCCGAACCGAGGATCAGGATATTCATGGGGGCAAAGATAGTTTTTTTGGATGAGTAGCATTAGTACCGGTGTTGGCTTTTTTGCTTAGGTACAAGGGGCTGCCAAATAAAAATTATTTCTGCGCATTTGACGGGAATAAAATATTCACCTATTTTTACTCCCAATAGCAGTCGCGCTACCTCGTATTAATAACCTGCCAACCTTTATCATGAGTAAAATTTTGCGCATACTGCTTCTTCTAACTGTTGTTTTTTTGGCAGGGTGCAGCAAAGATGTGCCGGAAAAAAATACAAAGTCGGCCATTACGCTTGACAACCAAAGTTTAAAAGTGCCGTTGGTAAATACCAACATACCCATTGTTAATATTTTGGTATCATCAACCTATCCTTCCTGGAGTGCATCAAATGCTATTGACAATAATGCTGCCACCAGCTGGAGTTCGGTGCGGCATGTGAGCCCCGACGGCGTGGAGTTTGTTCAGTTTTATTTTAGCGGCGCAACTGATGTAAATTATGTGAAGCTAACCCCAAGGTATGGCACTAATAATGCAGGCTTATGCTTCCCCTTAAGTTTTACAATTTATTATTATACAGGCACATCATGGGTAGCCGTAAAGTCGTTCACTAATTTTGCCAATCCTCAAAAAAACGACAGCTACAATTTGCCGGTGATAATACCGCTGCCGGTTACTGTGCATGCCAGCGGCATAAAAATAGAAGCCACCAGGCTACGTGCTGATGGCCCCAACTATTATTTACAATTTGCTGAAGTTGCCGCAGGATACGATGATGGTTTCAATCATTTTAAGTGGGCCAGCAACGATAACGCCGTTAGGCAAAACCGGGTTAATAACGCCGGCTCGGACACGTTTAACCCAAACCGCATTTTTAACTGGACCCAGGACGAACGCGACCCCATTATCCGGGCTACACCCCTTACTGTTAACCCCAATATATATGCGCCAAACATAGTTTATAATGGCGGCAACTGGAATATTTATTATGGAGGCTGGGATAATACATCAGCAAAAAACGACCGGATATTTGCTACCGTAACCCAAGATGATTTTTTAACTTTTGGCAATCACACGTTAATGATTGGCAATGGCGACAGGCGCCATATAAATAACGAAACCGTACTTAAAAAGCCTGATGGCAGCTGGGTAATGTATTATACATCATTACCTCAAAACTCGGTTACCAATAAGCCCAGCTTTGCAACCTCACCCGATGGCATTGCCTGGACGCCAAATGCAGGCTCGGGAAATTCCTTGTTAACCATGACCAATTATGCAGGCTGGAGCGCTGCCGACGTAAATGGGTCAAATGTGGGCTACCTGGAAAATGGTACCTATCATTTTTACTTTAACGATTTTGCAACCAAGCGCAGGGCAGTTCACCATGCGGTAAGTGCCGATGGCGTTAATTTCAACTACACCGGCGACGCGCTGGCCGAAGACCTTGTTGCACAGGATGTGAAAGCTTTTACCTATAACAATACCACTTACTATTTAATGGGCATGCACCATAACGGGCAGGAATTAAGGTACAGTGTAAGCAACAACCTTGCCCGTTTCCCGGCCAGCAGCTTTTTGCTGGGCAATCATAATGCAGCCGATTTATATATTGTTTCGATGGGTTTTGTAACCAGTGCTAACAGGCTATATGGCATTATATATGGCGCCGGGCCTATCAGTGATTTGAGCCACAATTCATTACACGCCAGGTGGCTTACCAAAAAAATAATTTTTATAAGCGACAGAACAAGCACGCGCTGGGGCGATATTGAGAGAGCGCACGGGCCAAACCAGGTTATACTTTACATGAATACCGATATGGAAACCGGCCACTTTTATGTGTACGATACCGACGGCACCACCCTGCTTTATACCAGTCCGCAGGTTACCATGCGTTCGGGCGATGTATGGACGTATAATCAGTAGTTGGTTGGTGGTATGTTGCTTTTTCCTTTTTTATGTTTATTTTGAGCACGACTTTTTTCACAGATTGCACATGATGATCATTGCAGCTTTTATTTTTGCCAAAATAGGCTCGAAGCGTGTTATCGGTGGCTTCACCAGTTTTTTGCTTTGTTTATTTTTAGCGCCGGCAGGCTGGTATCTTGTTTTATCATCAAGGCGATTAGATGACCAGGTCTTAGACGCCGCGTTGATAATTGAATTTAGCCCGTTGAAAAAGGAGGTGTAATTTGTAGCAGAAAATAGCTTCTATCCGTCCAGGTTCTCGTGGAGAGGAACCTGAACGAACGAAATGCTGTTATTTATACCGAAGCAAATAAATTTTATGCAACGCCATAAATGAGAAAAAGAGGCCTGCCAGTATAACTAAAGAACGCAGCCAATTCATCCCGCTCCATTCCGATACTGTTCTTTTAAGCAAATCAACATCGCTCAGTTGAGCAGTTTTAAACATAATGTCGTTGCGGGGATAGAAGTAGGCAAAAGTAAATACATCGGCTAAAATGTATAAAACAAGCGCAGCCCCCAAACATAGCCGGATAGAAGGAGACGTTTTCCAAAAAAGTACAAGTACCGCCAGGCACAGCAACTGGTTCACCGGCGAAAATATCCTGAAAAAATTTCCGGGATTTACCGTCTTAAAATAGGCTCTTGTAACAGCAATGGAATGGGGAATATCACTTCCCCATGATTTCACATCAACCAGGGAAGTATACAGGTTTACAAACAGCAGCCCGCAGGCAATACTGATTGAGGCAAATAAAATTATTGTTTTCATGTTTTTTTTCTGCAAAGATGGCTACCAAACGGGCCGCAGAATTGTATTTAACGGACATCTGTATAAATATGCCCCTTTATCTTGCTCATGTTCCGTTTGTATTCGCCGGGCGTTATTGCGGCATAAGCTTTAAAAGTTTTGATAAAATGTGATTGGTCGGCGAAATGACTTTGAAAAGCAATTTCCGTCAACGACAATTCGCCCCGGTAAATTAAATCCACTGCACGCAGGTACTTTTTATAAAGCAAAATTTCTTCGGTATTCATTCCTGTTGCATCAACGAGTTTCCTTGATAAATGCCGGGGCGAATAACATAGGGAGTTTGCCAGCGCTGTTACAGACGCATCATGTTGATTGGGTGCGTAAATAAAATTGTTCATTAATTGCTCCCTGGGTTGCCAGGCAATCAAATTTGGCCTGAGCCAGGCCAAAAAAACAGATACCCGCGCGTCGAAATCATTTTGTTCGGCAAGCTGGTGCCAAAAAGAGTTGAATGTTGAATCAAGGAGGGTTAAGTCGACTGTAATATTTAAAAATTCGCAGGCAGGTACCTTAAAAATATCTTTTATGGCCAAAGGTTGAAACTGGACACCAAAAAAAACCTGTTGTTTTGGAAGATGAAGCTGTATTGGCGTTGTGTTGAATCCACTAATAAAGCAATTTGATAAATAATGTAATTTACCGCCAAGCCGGGCCGGGATAAATGAGCTATCGCTAAAGTTGAAAATAACTTCTACTACGCCTTTGGGTATAATGTATTCCTGATGAAACTGATGGAAGGTATCAACCTGCCAAATTGCATGGATGGCATGCTTAAAACACGGCTCCTGGGGTATATAATAGCTGTAGTTCAATTTTAAGGAATTGATTATAAGGCCCGTTAAAAATTACCGCTAACGTGGGTAGTCCGGCGAAAGTATGGAATTTCAATTCCTTCGGTTTTGCCGGTTGATATAAAGAAACGGATTTTTATTTTTTGGTACAAGTATCTTAGAGTAAATTGCTTATGTCGACTTGGCCTGATTTAGGCTTAAGGCATAACTGGTATCATGCTTGTATCACTAACTATATATCCACATCAGCATCCGCTTTTTTTGCTTTCTGATCAACGCGTCGACAATTTTTAGGGTATTGTTTGATATGGCAGGGCAGCCCCACCCTTCGGGCGTACCGTTGGGATATACATTGGTTTCGGAAACCTGGTCCCAGGAGTGGAATACGATTTGCCTGATCAGGGCATTATTGTTAGTGCTCTCCAGTCCGGTTAAAAAGTATTTTACATGGATACCCCATGCGCTATAGGCCCGGCCATCAATTTGGTATTTACCCAGGGCGGTACAATGGCTACCGTCACTATTGCTAAAAACGGGTTTATCCTTTGTCCACACGCCCGACCACGGGGCACTGGCACAGCCGTGGCTTACCAGGCCTGTAATCATGGTATCGTTTTTACGAAAATCCCAAACCATAAAGCGCTTAACACCCGAGTGCAGGCTCATATCTATTAAAATACAATAGCGGGTATTGTAGCCTTTTTGTTTGCAAAAAGCAAGGCTTTGTTTGGCCTTTAGCCTGGTGCGGCTAATATCAATATGCGGGGTTGCAGCATTAGCAGCTGTGGTTAATAGCAGTAACTGCAATAGTGCAAGGAATTTAAGACAAGGTTTCACCGGTGATTAATAAATATTGTGATGATGTGAAACGTTTGAAAGATGCGATTAGTATTGCGTGGTGCTGGTAATATTTTACCCCTTAGAGAAGAGTCTGAGGGGAGGATGCTTATTGTATCGAAATAGTTTATTGTCTGGTATGCGGCCCCAGGTACTTTTTTTAAAAAAGCATCTGGTTAACCAAGACGATAAGCAGTTTTATTAATGGACCAGATCCAAAAAATAGGGGCACACACTGTAGCCCATCAAACAGCAGTTATCAGCGCTGCTCCGGCGTCGTCGATATGCACAAGGCAATCGGCAACAGAAATATGGTGTTTAAATTTGTTGATGGGCTCAATCCAATCGCGGGAGGTAAAAACAGGGGCCAGGATGTTTACAGATTCTACCAGTATCTCTTCGCCATCCAGCACCAGCCGCCAGCATTTGTTTTGACCATCGCTTTCGGTATTAAAACGGATTTGGGCAAGGTTAACTTGTATGTTCATTATTAATTTGGGGTATTTCAGATGCTAATGGCCTAAAAACGTCCGGATTTTAGGATTATTATAGAGTGGATTGCTTGTTGCGTAATTGTTACAAAATGAAAGGGTAGCCGAGAGCGTCAAAAAATATGTTTTTTTACGGGCTTTAAACGCAGGCTGTTTTAATTGTTTGCATTTTACAACCCGGGGGCATATCAATTATCAAAGATTTATCAATAAGTTTGTTTAAAGGCTAATTCTGGGGCAGAAAGCGAAAATTATTAATTGAAACAAATGAAACCTTTATTTTAGCTGATGCGTACAAACCAAAAATGAATAAATTATGGATATTGTTATAGTACTCGGGATCATACTATTGAGTTTGGGTATTTTATTAATAGCGGCTATTCTGTTTTTTAGCGGCGTAAAATATATTCAACGACGGTATTATCCTACCTGGAAGTTTCCAGATTACATTAGTGTGGGATATGCCGAATACTTGTACAGAAAGTATATAAAACGAAGTAAATCTTAACTTTCGGAATTTACCCTCTTTCGCTATGGCGGAGCTGGAAATTAATAGATATGATATAGTGATAAACTATGCGCCCCCCGCCGGTATATAATACCAAAGTGAGGGGCGATTTTTTTATTAATTATTGTTACTACTACTGCCTTCCTTCAAATCATCATTGTTAATTGTCTTTTTGGGTTTCTTAGGCTTTTCGGCCGACAGGCCACCAAACTTATAAGTAAATGTTAGTTCGAAACTTCGGTTGTGCATAATGTTTACAGCGTTCTGATTGATATTGCCCGAATTAACAACTGTTGGTATCCTGAAACCATTAGTCAGGAAGTTATCTGCACCAATGCCGATGCTGCCTTTTTTATTGGCAAATTTCCGGTTAAAGCTTAAGTTGTACACCCCGAAACTGCCCTGGTAACCCTGTAGCTGTATTTGGCGCGAGCGGCGAAAGGCAAATGCCTGTACCGAGTACTTGTCTGACAGGTCATAGCTGCCAAATATGCGGTAGTTGGCCACCCAGCCATGATTTGATGCGCGGAAAAGCGGGTCGGGGTCCTGGTTGTCCAAATCTAAATAGTACATATCAAGGCCGCCGTTGAGACTTAGTTTGCTGGTGAGCGTAAGGTTGGCCGATAAGCTCATGCCATAGGCATTTTGCTTGCCAAGATTTTGATAGCTTGTTTTTATGGTATCGCCGCTGCTTGACCGGATGGTTTGGATAGCATCATTAGTATTGCGCATAAAAGCCGAAATATTGAAATGGTTGCTCTTGATATTGGTGCTGTAAGCCAGTTCAAAATTATTGGTAAACTCGGGCTGCAGGCCGGGGTTACCACTGGTTATATTTAAGGCATTGGATGCCTGTATATTGGGGTTTAAAAACTCGATAGATGGGCGCTGGATGCGGCGGTTGTAACCCAGTTTAATCATATCGCCGTTATCAAACTTTTTGCTGATGTTAAGGCTGGGTACCAGAATGCCATAATCGGGGATGCTGACTGCCTGCCCGCTCTGAAAATCGGCGCTGATAGACGTGTACTCGTACCGGGTACCCGCTTTAATGGTGTAATTTTTAAAGGGGTTAAAAGTAAATGATACATAGCCTGATGCCACATTTTGCTTGTAGTTGAACGCATTTGACAGGCTGGCCGATGATAACGGCTGATAGTTAAGCGAACCATCGGCAGCCGATAGGTAGGTGTAGCTACTGGTTACTGTTCTTACAATATCTTTAGCGCCAAATTCAAGCAGCTGGTTTTTGGCAAGCGGCGTTTGGTAATCGGCCTCAAGCGTAAGTTCTTTATTAACGCTGTTGTTATTGTTTTTTAATCCACCCGTTGATGCGCCATCGGTTTGATCAAGAAAAATGCTTTCAAAGTTGTTGTGGCGGTTATTCTGGCTGTACTCGGTCAGAAAACTGAACTCACGGTCGGGCCTTTTGCCGGTGAGCGTGTAAGTTAGGGTGGCATCAACCGAGTTGGAGTTGTTGGTGATATTGTTTTTTTGCAGCGACGAACCGGTAAGCACATCATTCAGGTAGCTGTTGGTTAAAAAGTTGTCCTGAACGGTAGGGTGGTTGTTGGCGCCAAACACTACCCCCAGGCTAAGCGAGTTATGCGCGCTGATATCATAATCTAATCCGGCATTATACCGGGCAAACAAATATTTGTTGTGTGTATTGGCCGATTGTGTGGTTTGTAAGGCATCGCCGTTAGTAAGGCTGGTTACTGTTTGGCTATTGTTAAACTCGCCGGGGATATTGTAGCCTGTACGCCCAAAGCCACCCAATGAAAAGGTAAGCTTGCCGGTTTTGTAGCCGCCGTTAAGGCCCAGATCGGCGCCGCGTGTTCCCGCTGCTGCATTCAGGTTAAGTGTAAGGCCTTGCAATGTATTTTGTTTCAGGATGATGTTGATGATTCCGCCAGATCCTTCGGCATCGTATTTGGCCGATGGAGAAGTGATCACTTCCACGCTTTTAATCAAATCGGCTGGGATTTGTTTTAAAGCGTCGGACACGCTGGCCGATGCCATGGCCGAGGGTTTGCCGTTAATGAGCACTTTAATGTTTGAGCTGCCACGTACGCTCACATTACCGTCAAGGTCAACAGATACCATGGGCACGCGTTTCATTACGTCTGTGGCATCGCCGCCGCGAGCAGTCAGGTCGTTTTCGGCGTTGTATACGGTGCGGTCTATTTTTTCTTCAATCAATGCTTTTTTGCCGGTAACCTGTACTTCTTTCAGCAATTTACTATCGGGGCTAAGTAAAATGCGGCCCAGTTTAAGCATGCCGCCCTCAACTTTAATATTGGCGATGGTTTTATTGGCATAGCCCATAAAGTTTATCCTTAGGCGGTAAGTGCCTGCCGGCAATTTATCAATGGTGAATTTGCCATCGGTGGCTGTTACGGTGCCGTTTATAACCTTGTTACTTGCCTGGTCAAAAACAGATACGGTAGCATAATCCACCGGTTTTTGGCTCACCGAATCGATAACAGTACCGGTAATTCCGGTGCCCGCATCGGTAATTATATTAGCGGCCTTTACCATAGTGAATGGTAAAAGGAACAATAGCAGGAATTGTAATTTTAGTTTCATACCCCAAATAAAAACCAATGGGGCCGTTTGGTAAAACGCAATAGACAGGCGTAAAGAAATAATCGACCGGAAGACAAATCAACATGACGGAGGGCTGCTTAGGTATAGCTGGTAGCGCTTCATCGGCACAAACAGGCCCTTGGTCGATAGATATACGGGGTTAATGGTTGGTAGGGGGGAGACTATGCCTCTGCCATTACCAACTATGTTATTTCGCCCCCCTGCTGTTGCTGGTAAAGCTTTTATCATCGGCCGATGGGCCGTAAACAGATGGCACAGCAATATCATTTAGCCTCATGTAAACGGTAAGCTGCCCGCGATGATGTACCATATGGTTAATGCTTGATCCTATTTGCTCATCTTTGGTTGATGCAAACAGTATTTGCCCGTTTGCTTTTAAATAAAAAGGTTCGGCCAAAGCACCTTCGGTAATACCAAGCAGGGCTTCTTTGGCATCGGCTACATTGGTTTTAAAATGATTTACCATATCCTGCGTGGTTTTGGCCTCTATGTGCTTAAAGGTGGCAAAATCAATTTCGGCATGCCTAATGATGTGGGCTATCCATAACGGAATTTCGGCAACAAGCAAGGTAAGGTAGCCCATCTCCATTGATTTTGGGTGCGGTTTATAACCAAACACTTCCAGCGATATACGTTCCAGGCATTTCAGGGTCGATGGCACCTCGGCCTCCAGTTCTTTCACAAACTCCTGTGCTAACAATTTGTCGTTCATGGTATTTTTTTGTTTTAAAGGTTAACAAAGCTGTTTTAAAAAGGTTGTCAGTAAGTTAATGTTTGGGAGTGCAACTATCTTTGGCTATGAAAAAAATCCTTTACATATTTTTGTGCCATGAGTTACATTACGGGTTCTGCAAAACTGGAAGAAAATATTACTATTAATGATTACCTCCAATACCCCATTTGGATAAATACTTTTAATGAGGACGGCATCCACGACCAGGAATGTTATCAGCGCCCGGTTACCAGCACCACCAATATTACTGCCAATATGGTTGATCCTTTTATCCTTTTAAAAATAAAAGATACCGCTTACTATGCTGCTGCCCAATACTATTTCCCTACCCCAATATTAACCAGAATAGCAGTATGGGTTGCGAATGGCTGGGCTGTTGTTGAGGATATTTCCGAATTGCAGGTTCCTATCCTGTTAGTTGCTGTACCAATGATTGATGGGGTAGCAGACGTTACATTCGAGGTTAATGTTGAATTGGATTATGGTGTTCGGGTTTGATTAGTTAGTGTAAGGTTTTTAGGTGCCGCTAAATTTATTCTTTAAATCTAAAAGGGCTTTTGTTGGCTTAAAAGGGTAACTGTTTTCAGAAAACCGCCCCTGGTCAATCGTTCGCCGAATTGATTTTAGCGATTGATATTCTGCAGTGGTCCACAAACTTTTAAACCAAATACTTTTTATAGCAAATAAAGCCACGCATTCCTCAACCCAACTTCCATTCAACCATGGATTGGCGTCATCGATACGTGTGATTAAAGTGTTAACCCGCACTTTAATCAATTGCTGCATTTGATCGTTTAATCCACCAATTTCATCTGATGCCAATATTTCAAGCCCCAGTTGCTTAAACGCAACTGCCCACGGAATTGATTTTTTTCTCGAGTAGCGTGTGATTTGCCCCGACCAACCATCACTGCTGGAGCTTATTTTTAAATGATTTACCAAATATATTTTTAGTTGTTCGGTAAAATCGCATTCTCCATTTAGCCCAAATTCGTACCCGTGAATAAAACTTACAATATTGTTTTCGTCGGCAGTTGTTATATACATCCCGGTTCTGAGTATAAAGTTCAACAAGTTAAGTTTATCGCGATTTGTAAGCATTGCAATAGTTAATGCAGGTTATCAAGGTTAACACAGTAACGTAAATTCTCAAGGAGGTCTTTTCTCGAGTCTCATTTATTCTTTTGGGTATCGACATAAGGTTTCTGTGCAAAAAGTTACTGCTTGAAAAAAACTTGTGATAGGCATTAATTGGAATAGGTTTTTCATTTAAACGAATAGGGCATGATTTCCTAAAGATATCTAAAACAATCAATAAAACCGAGTTCTCCTCGCCAACCACCCTTCCCGTTAGCGATAGGCGCGGATACCGGCCCCGCGCCTAATGCCCGTGCAGTATGAGCAGATAGCGCGGGCCGCAGGCAACGGCATGGAAAAAATCAAGTTGCTCTTAAAATCCGCCCCTCCCTGTTGCCACAATTCTTGTGTTTTAAAAGCTTTTAATGTTTGAATAAATATATTTATTACATTGATAGCATGCTTTAAAAACACTTTAATATTAAAAGCTGTAAATACATATATTGGCGCCTATAAATATTTATTGTAACCAATAATGTATTTAAACGTTTAATTTAATAAATAATTTAACGCGAAGCTAATGCGGCATGGTGCTTTACGGATAGCCCTTATTTATATCATTATCAGTTTGCTCTGGATCACTTTTAGTGATCGTTTGCTGTTTTATCTGGAGCATAATTTTACCGGTGAGCAGTTTTTACTCATTAGCAGTGCCAAGGGGTATTTTTTTGTTATTGGCAGCGGGTTCTTTTTGTATTACCTGATAAAAAAGAACGACGCAAAGCTGAAGCAAAGCGAAACTCAGTACCGCAATATGTACCAGAGCAACCCGGTGCCTATGTGGATATATGACGATACATTGAACATTGTTTCGGTTAATGATGCCGCTGTTAGCACTTATGGTTATAGCCACGACGAGTTTTTAACAAAAAGTATTCTGGATATCCGCCCGGCCGAGGATGCAGAAAAGTTAATTGAGGCTGCCGAACGTTTATCAACCAGCCTGAATTTGAATGGTAACTGGCGGCATATTAAAAAAGATGGCAGCATTATCCATGTCAGCATTACATCGCATAAAATAATGTTCAATAATAGCCCAAATGTGATGGTAATGGTTCGGGATATGACCGAACAGCTATTATTTGAGCAACGGTTAGAGAAAATAAACCAGGATATTTTCAATAAAAAACAAAACTTAAGAGAAACGCAACTGATATCAAAGGTAGGCGGCTGGGAATATTTTCCGGATACCCGTAAGTTGCTATGGTCTGATGAGTTGTACACGCTTACGGGTATTAACCCGGATGATGGGCGGGAACCCTTTGATATTTACCTGGAACATATTTTCCCGGAGGACAGGCCAATGATGATTGCCGGCCTTAATGATTTAATGACCAATGGTAAAACCCTTGATGTTACCCACCGCACTAAAGTGCTCGACGGCGAAACCCGGTACATGCGGCAATTAGCCCGTTTAGAAACCGTGCCGGGCATGCCTCTGAAAGTAATTGGTTCGATGCAGGACATTACCGAGCTTAAGCAACTGGAGGTTGAAAAAAACAGGCATTTAAGCAACCTTGAAAATACCCTGAACAGTATTAGTGATGCTTTTTTTGCATTGGACTATAACATGTGCATTACCCGTATTAACCAGGCTTTTGAAGATATTGTTGGCGGGAGATTTGCTAAAATTGTTGGCGAAAGTATTTTTACGCTTTTCCCTAAAGAGCGAAACCGCATGTATCCTTATTATCAAAAGGCACTGGAAGAGCGGGTAATTGTGAGGATGGAAGATTATTCGCTGGTACTAAATAAATGGATAAGGCTGGCGGCTTACCCAACCGACGATGGCGTTGCGGTTTATTTTTCGGATATAACCGAAAATAAACTAAAGGATATTAAGCTAAAGGAAGCGGTAGAACGGTACGAACTGCTGGCACAGGCGACTAAAGATGTGATTTATGATTTAAATATACCCACAGATACCATTGTTTATAACGCCAGTTTAACCCAATTGGTTGATGTTGCTTATGACCAGATAGTTTATAACCTGGCATGGTGGCGCCAGCTCATCCATCCTGATGATGTTGTGGAAGTAGTAGCCAGCCAGCAAAAAATTAAAATCGAAGGTAAAACAAACTGGGCCTGCGAGTATCGTATAAATTGCGGCAATGGCGTGTATAAGTATATTATGGACCAAGGCTATTTTATTTATAACGAACAAAAGGAGCCCATAAGGCTGATAGGGGTTATTAAAGACATCAACGATTTAAAACAATCTATCCAGGAAAATAAGCGGCAGAACGAATTTTTAAAAGAAATTGCATGGCTAAGCTCGCATGAGATAAGGCGGCCGGTTGCCACCATGCTGGGCCTCATGTACCTGGCAGATATGGCCGACAGCGCCGAAGATAAGGAGGAGATATTTGCATTGCTTAAAATTACCCTCAACGAGATGGATAGCATTGTTCATCAAATCCACAGCAAGATTGATGACGCCGTGGATTTATCTTAGCCGCCGGTTCGGGGCCCAACAACAGTGCAATAAAAAATCCCCCTGGCAATTAAGCCATTGGGGGATTCAATCAATGTAACCTATAACAAAATTCTTGTACTACCAGAACTTGGCATAAAGCATGGTAAGCAATAACAGCGTTACTATAATTAATGCCAGGGTTTGTTTATCAACCTTAAACATTGCACGCGGAATATCAAAAGCTTTAGGGTTTATTTTAGGTCCGGCCAGGCTGATGGCCACCATTACAATAATGGTAAACATAAACGATAATCCCATACAGATCAGGAATGGAATTTCCCAGCCACCTTTGCCATTAGGGAAGGCCGTGTACAGGAAGGTTTCGTGACCAAATAAAGCCGGTGCATAGTTATTAAACAGTACCGACATAGCAAAGCCTGTAAGTATCCCCGCAATAGCTGCCGCGCCTGTAGTACGTTTCCAAAAGAAACCTAAAATGAATATGGCGAAGATTCCCGGGCTGATAAAGCCGGTGTATTTTTGGATAAAGGTAAAGCCCCCTTCGCCGCCAATACCTAAAAGATCTTTCCAGGTAAGGATGATGGAGAATACAAGCGCCGCCAAAATTGTTAGCTTGCCCACCCAAACCATCTTTTTCTCGTCGGCATCCTTAACCATATGCTTTTTGTAAATATCCAGCGTAAAAATGGTAGATATACTGTTGGCTTTACCAGCCAATGAAGCCACAATGGCCGCGGTAAGTGCCGCTACCGAAAGCCCTTTAAGCCCGGTGGGCAAAAAACCCAAAATAGCCGAGTAAGCATTATCCGAATTGAAATGTCCGCCCGATGCCATCTCATGTTGCAAGCCGCCATTTTTGTATAATACATAAGCGGCAATGCCGGGTATAACTACAATTATAGGCATGGCCAGTTTCATTAAACCGGCAAACAGGATGCCCGTACGCGCGGTTTTTAAATCGGCACCTAAAGCACGTTGGGTAATGTATTGGTTACAACCCCAATAGTTAAGGTTTACAATCCATTGGCCTGCAAAATACATGGCTATGCCCGGCAGCGCCAGGTATTTGGTAATTTCGGCTTGCGGGGCGTCTATTTTTGGTTTAGCCATCATCATTTTAAAGTGTTCGGGCGAGTCCTTAAACATCATTTTTAAACCGGCTATAGCATCTTTGCCTAAACCAAAATGCTCGCTCACCAGCGTTAAAGCTATGTAAGTAGTAGCCAGGCCGCCTATTACAAGCACCAATACCTGTATTACATCGGTAAAGCCAATAACCTTCATACCGCCAAGGGTAATAAATAAGGCAAATACAGCCAGCGCTATAATAATATTGTGCATCGAACTGATGTCGCCGCCTATCAGGTTATTAATAGCCAGCGCGCCCAGGTAAAGGATACTGGTAAGGTTGACAAACACGTATAAAAACAGCCAGAAAATGGCCATAATAAAGCTCACCGTTTCGTTGTACCGGGTATGCAAAAACTGCGGCATAGTGAAAATCTTGTTTTTCAAATACACCGGGATAAACCATACCGCCACTATAATGAGCGCGATAGCCGCCACCCACTCGTAAGCCGCCACAGCTAAACCCACTGCAAAACCTTGTCCGCTGGTGCCAATAAACTGCTCGGCGGATATGTTAGACGCAATAAGCGATGCCCCGATGGCCCACCAGGTAAGCGACCCCTCGGCCAAAAAGAAATCATGACTCGCCGATATACTGGCCTTTTTTTTGCGGCTGTACACCCAGTAACCATAACTGGATACCACAATAAAATAGATCACGAATATGACGTAATCAATGGTTGAAAATTTGTTCATAAATTGGGTTTAAATTAGTTTTATTGTATTCGTTCTCTCTTTTGCTGTTATTTAAAAACACACAACCGGAATCCCATCGTAGGTTGTGTGTTTAATTGCATTTAATTTATTAAAACACTTGTCATTGCTAAAATACTTGTCATTGCGAGCGTAGCGCGGCAACCCCGTCGCATGCACAGCAGATGCGCACAGTTCGCTATTGCCGCGCTACGCTCGCAATAGCATAGTTTTATGTATTTATTCCGTCGTTATCCGCCAATCCTCAAAAGCCTTAACTCTTGATTCTAACCTCTTGACTCTTTGCCCGGCATTGCCTTTGGCCCGGGCTATCCGCTCATACTACACAGGCCTTAATCGCGGGCCGGTATCCGCTGCTATCCCTAACGCATTTGTCTGAATCAGAATTTTCAGAATTTAAGAATTAACAGAATTCCTCGTTTTCTGCAAATTCTTAAATAATCCGTCATTGCGAGGTACGAAGCAATCCCCGGCATGCTAAGTCCCACATAGTTCGGGATTGCTTCGTACCTCGCAATGACGGGTTGATATCATGCAAATCAAAAGTCTCCCCCTTCAGGGGGAGATTTAGAGGGGGCTTCGGCTTCTATTTATAAGCTACCTCGTTCCACAAAATCTCATTTCTGAACTGTGGAATAGTTGTGTCCTTGCCAATTCTTAAAAACTCAATGCCGGCCATATCAGCAAAATCCTGCATATGCTCGGCAGTTAAATTCTGGCTGTAAGCGGTATGGTGTGCGCCTCCGCCGTAAATCCAGGCTGCACAGCCGGTTTTCATGTCGGGCAGTGGTTTCCAAAGTACCCGGGCTACAGGCAAGTTTGGCAGGTCTTCAACGGGTTCAACGGCTTCAACCTCATTCACCAGCAGGCGGAAACGGTTGCCCATATCCACAATTGATGCATTAAGCGCTGCACCGCCGGCCACGTTAAATACCAAACGCGCAGGATCGGCCTTACCACCAATGCCCAATGGGTGAACTTCTAAGGCTGCCTGACCGTTTGCTAATGATGCGTCAACCTCCAGCATATGCGATCCTAATACCAAGGCGTTGTTAGGGTCAAAATGGTAGGTATAATCTTCCATGAAAGCGTTGCCGCCTGGCAGGCCGGCACCCATCACTTTAAATGCGCGTACCAGGGCAGCGGTTTTCCAGTCGCCTTCGCCGGCAAAGCCAAAGCCATCGGCCATCAGGCGCTGGGCGGCAATACCTGGCAACTGGATCATGCCATGCAGGTCTTCAAACGTATCCGAGAAGCCTTTAAAGCCACCGTCAACCAAAAATTTGCGTAAGCCTAACTCAATTTTAGCAGCATCATATACCGACTGATGTTTAGCGCCGCCTTTCTTAAGGTCGTCGGCCATGGTGTAGGTGGCCTCATATTCCTCTATCAGTTCGCTAACCGATTCTTCGCTTACCGCGTTAATCACGGCTACAAGGTCGCCAACACCGTAGGTATTTACCGAGAAACCGAATTTCAGTTCAGCCTCTACTTTGTCGCCATCGGTAACGGCCACAAAACGCATGTTATCGCCAAAGCGTACAAATTTGGCACCTTGCCAGTCGTACCAGCCGGCGGCTGCGCGGGTCCAGGTTTCAATCTGGGCCAAAGCCTCAGGATCCTGCCAGTGGCCAACAACCACCTTACGGTTCATGCGCATACGCGATACCATGAAGCCAAACTCGCGGTCGCCATGGGCGCTTTGGTTCAGATTCATGAAATCCATATCTATCGAACTCCATGGAATATCGCGGTTATATTGGGTATGCAGGTGCAGCATCGGTTTTTTAAGGATGCTTAACCCGCGGATCCACATTTTAGCCGGGCTAAATGTGTGCATCCAGGTAATGATACCAATACAGTTTTCGGCCACATTAGCAGCCTGCAGGGTTTCATAAATTTCTTCGGTCGATTTTACCACAGGTTTGTAAACCACACGAACGGGGATGTTGCCGGTAGCGTCAATGCCAGCGGCTATTTCCTGCGAATGTTCGGCAACTTTTTTCAGCGTTTCTTCCCCATATAAGTTTTGGCTTCCTGTAATAAACCAAACTTCAAATTTTTTAAGATCGATCATTTTATAATTAGTGATTTATTGAATTAATGAATTATTGAGTTAGTGAATTATTAAAATTAGTGATTGAAGTAACTATTGAATTGGAAATTAAAATCGCGATACATGCTTGTTAATGGTTTTTATATTCAATAATTCAGTCAATCAATAATTCAATAATTATTATTTTGCCGGCGATAGTTTTAATAACGCTGCGCCGTGCAGGTTAATGTTTTGCTGGTAAGTTTTATTAAACTGGCCAACATCTTGTTTTTTCCACAGGTCGCGCACTTTTACTTTGCCTTTAAGGCCCAGCGCAGCAAAATCAACAGCAACGTCTTTATTTACATCGCCAATGTTAAACAGGGCTACATAAATATCTTTGCTGCCGGGTATCTGCGAGTACCAAACCATGCCACCATCTTTTTTGTACAGTTGTTTGGGGTTGGCCCCTTTTTGGTTGGCCGCCAAAACCTCATCGTTGGTGAATAGCTTTAGCTCAAACTCACGGTTCTCGGGCATGTTACCGCCAATCATCAATGGCGAGCGGAAAATGATCCAGAACGTCATGTGGGTAATTTCTTCATCTTCGGTAAAACGGCTGTAGCGCTCCTGCCCAACCGGGCCGCGTTTACTTAGCTTGCCAATTTGTATCATATCGCAATCGGGCCAATGACCGGGGCCACTTACGCCTTCCCAGCTTTTGGCATAATCAAACATGTGCAATATCTCTTTCCAGTTATCCCAAAAATCATCGGCCATGCGCCACATATTGGCATACTTAACTGCATGGGGCGCTTGTGCTACAGGTGTTTCGCCCGGCGAGAGGCTTAATACTATTGGCCTGCCACAATTTTGAATGGCTTTTTGGTAGCCTTCCACCTCGGCATTACTATATGGACGCGATAAATCATCTACCTTAATAAAATCTACACCCCATGAGGCATAAAGTTCCAGTAGCGAATTCAGGTATTCCTGCGCACCGGGCTTTTTCATATCCAGGCCATACATGTGGTTCATCCAGGGGCATTTGCTGTTGGTATCGGCCACCATATCAGCAGTTATACCGTTGGTGCCCTTAACGGGTGATTTTGACCAGTATGCTTGCCTCGGGATACCACGCATTACGTGGATACCGAATTTTAATCCTTTGGCGTGTACATAATCGCTTAAGGGCTTAAAGCCATTGCCGCCGAACGCCGAAGGGAATTTGGTAGGTTGTGGAGTTAAACGACCCCATTTGTCCATAGTAAGCCAGGGCACGTAGGAGCCATCCTGCAGACGCAATTGAAAAGGATTACCGATGTTGCTGCCCGGAGGGTTATCGTACGACCATAAAAAATCGACCACAATGTATTCCCAGCCATGTTGCTTCAGGTTTTGGGCCATATAATCGGTATTGGCCTTTACTTCATCCTCATGCACGGCCGAGCCGAAGCAGTTATAGCTGTTCCAGCCCAGAGGCGGCGTAGCAGCAACCGTTTGTGCCGATGATGTTTTTGCTCCCAGTAGACCAGCCGCAAGGATAATGAGGTAGCGTAGTGATTTCATAATTATTGGCCGTAGTATGAGTTTGGTCCGTGTTTGCGTTCAAAATGTTTTTTGATGAGCGAATCCTTCAAACGCGGGGCCTGGTTATTAATTTGTTCGGTTAAGTAGGCCATTTGGGCAACTGCCTCTAAAACGGCGCTGTTGTAAACCGCCTTGTGCGCTGTTTTGCCCCAGGTAAATGGGGCATGGTTGCCTACCAAAACCATTTCAACTTCGTTATAATCTAATCCACCGGCTGTAAAATGATCCATGATCTGGAAACCTGTTTGGTATTCATAGTCGCCTTCAATCATTGCATCGCTCATGGGCGGCGCGCAAGGGATATCGGCCGTTAGGTGGTCGGCATGTGTGGTTCCGAAGATAGGAATGTCGCGCTGCGATTGCGCCCAGGCAGTACCATAAGTAGAGTGCGTATGCACAATACCCCCAATATTTGGCCAGTGTTTATACAGTACCGCATGTGTTTTGGTATCTGACGATGGGCGCAGATCGCCCTCTACTGTAACCCCATCAAAATCAACGATCACCATTTTCTCGGGCGACAGATCTTCGTAAGGTACACCACTTGGTTTTATAGCAAAAACGCCCAACTTTCTATCCACAGCGCTTACGTTGCCAAAGGTAAAAAGTACCAGGCCCAATTTGGGCAGCTGCATATTAGCGTCATAGGCAGCTTGTTTTATGTGTTGATACTTACTCATGCCAAAACAGAATTATCTTTAACATCCTGGGTTGCTTTTGCCACTATTTGCTGCGCTATAAAACTGCCTAAGGTTTTGTATTTGTTGTAACGGGCCAGGTACAAGGCCTCTTTTTCTTTATTAGGATAATACTCCACATCAAACCCACGGCCCATACCCTGCATGGCATCTTCAACCGTTGGGTAAATGCCTGCAACTACAGCTGCAAACATGGCCGCGCCCAAAGCACAGGTGTGTTTAAACTGGTGAATGCGGATGGGCATCCCTAAAACATCGGCCATCATCTGCATTACAAACGGCGATTTTTTGGCCACGCCGCCAATCCCTATGATACCTTTAACCGGAATACCTTCGCTAATAAAACGCTCTACAATGCTTTTAGCACCAAAACAAGTAGCCTCGGCCAATGAACGGAATAAGCGCGGAGCATCGCTGCCTAAGCCTAAACCGGTTATAGCACCTTTTAATTCCTGGTTGGCATCCGGTGTGCGGCGGCCGTTAAACCAATCGATAGACAGTTCATTATCAAAATCCAAAGGCAATAAATCGGCCTGGCGGCTTAGTTCAGGGATGATTAGCTCGGCCATTTCGGCTTTTAAAGCCTCGGCGGTGGTTGTATCAATAATGGCTGATTGCGATAACAGGTTATTTAAAGGCCATAAAAGCACGTTTTTAAACCAGGCATAAGTATCGCCAAAGGCCGACTGGCCAGCTTCTAAACCTGTCATGCCCGGTATAACCGAGCCGTTTACCTGCCCGCAAATACCAGCTACCAGTTTGCCTTCAACCTCAACAGATGGTGCAACCAAAATATCGCAGGTTGATGTACCCATTACTTTACTTAAGTGGTATGGCTCAATCTGGCCGCCTACCGCGCCCATGTGTGCATCAAAGGCGCCTGTACCTACAATAACATCGGTTGATAAGCCTAATCTTTCGGCCCATTCTGCACTCAGGGTTCCTGCAGCTTCATCGGCGGTGTAGGTATCTTTAAATAACTTATCGGTAATACCCGTCAATAACGGATCAAGCGACGAGAAAAATTCGTCCGGCGGCAAGCCGCCAAATTCTTCGGCCCATAAGGCTTTGTGACCGGCAGAGCAACGACCGCGTTTAATTTCTTTAACATCGGTACCGCCTGTTAACAGGAACGGGATCCAATCGCAATGCTCTACCCAGGAGTGCAGGGCTTGGTGTACCTGGGCATCAACCCTTACAATATGCAGCAATTTGGCCCAAAACCACTCGGAGGAGTAGATGCCGCCTACATATTTTAAATAATTGGTATCAAATTTTGTGGCATGTTCATTGATCTGGGCAGCTTCCAATACCGAGGCATGATCCTTCCATAAGATGAACATGGCATTAGGGTTTTGCTCAAAACCGGGCGTTAATGCTAATGGCGTACCTGTTTTATCAACAGCAATAGGGGTTGATCCCGTAGTATCTACCGATAAGCCTTTTACCGCTTTGGCTACTTCGGCGCCTCCTGCCTTTGCAATACAATCTTTTATAGTAGTTTCTAATCCTTCTATATAGTCAAGGGGGTGTTGCCTGAACTGGTTTTCGGCCGGTTTGCAAAATAAACCCTGCTGCCAGCGCGGGTAATTGAATACGGATGAGGCTATTTCTTCGCCGTTGTGTGCGTTGATTAACACGGAGCGAACGGAGTCGGACCCATAGTCCACTCCAATCACAAATTGGTCTTCTCTCATATTGGTTAAATAATTCGTGTTGAAGTAACACTTATTTTTTTACAATAAAAAATTTTTATTCAAAAACATTTAAATTATTACTAAAACAGAGGCTTTAAACCTTAGTTTGATAGGGTATCCGGGTTGGGGATAAAATTCATAAATGCCTGAAATTTAGCATAATAGTTTTGCATGTTCAATTGGTAATAGTATGCGCCGCGTTTTGAGCCGGCTTTGTCTTTATCGTTTAGTTTAATGAGTAAACCTGTGGCCAAAACGCGTTTGCTAAAATTCCGTTTGTCAATCTGGGTGTTAAAAACACTCTCGTAAAGGGTTTGCAATTGCGGAATTGTAAACCTGGCCGGTAAAAGTTCAAACAAAATAGGGTGCATGGCGGCTTTGTACCTGATGCGTTTTTTTGCAGTCTCTACCATTTCCTGCTGGTCGAAAATGAGTTTGGGTACACGTTTTAGCGGGAACCAATCGGCATGGTAATCTTTACTTAGCTGTATTTCGTATTTGTTGATATCTATTAATGCAAAGTAAGTAATTGATACGGTGCGTTCAATAGGATCGCGTTTTGTGTTGCCAAATGTGTGTAATTGCTCTAAATAAACACCTTCAAGGCCGGTAAGTTGTTTTAAAATGCGGTTGGCGGCCTGGTCAAGGCTCTCGGCAACCTGTACAAAACCGCCCATCAAACTCCAGTTCCCTTTCTCGGGTTCAAAGCCCCTTTTAATCAGCAAAATTTTTAAAGTATCGCCATCAAATCCAAATATAATGCAGTCAACTGCCAGTAAAAGTCGCGTTTGTTTCGAATATTTTTGCATGTGGTGGGGTAAAAAAAGCGCCAAATGTAATTTTTTGACCGCTCAAAAAGTAAAATATAATGCCATTTTACTGGCAAAACAGCTTTAAAATTGATTTGGCGGGCTTTATTGGTGTTTGGCTTACACCAATAAAAGTAAAAATATTTTAATTGTTTTTTTCACAATTAAATAAATTTTATTCTACCTTAGATTTTAATTAGGGCGGCCAATTGCCCCGATCAAAAAACCAAACACCAAATTATAACCAGTTAAACCGTTAAAAAAACTTCAAAAAAGGTTAAAAAAGCGGCAAAAAACTTCAGGAATTATGCAAAAAGTATACAAAAAACAGTACTTATTTTATAGCATGGCGTTATCGCTATTAGTTGGTTGCAGCGGCCCTGCCGAAAAGAAGCCTGCCACCGATTCTACATCAACAGTAGCCGCCGCGGCACCCGATGCCAAAAACTTTGAGGCTACCATAAATGGCAAGGCGGTAAAACTTTACACATTAAAAAACAGTAAAGGCGCCAGCGTAGCCATTACCAATTATGGCGGCCGCGTTGTAAGCCTACTGGTACCCAATAACAAAGGAGCTTTAACGGATGTGGTTTTAGGATATGATAGCGTAAAAACTTACCAAAAGCCAAAAGAACCATTTTTTGGCGCTATTATAGGCCGCTACGGTAACCGCATTGGCAAAGGAAAATTTAACCTGAACGGCAAAGCATACCAGCTGGATATAAACGATGGTGTAAATACCCTGCATGGTGGCTTTAAAGGTTTTTACGCGCAGGTATTTGAAGCCGCGCAACCCAATGACAGTACCCTTAACCTTACCTATGTATCTAACGACGGCGAAGGTGGATACCCCGGTACGCTTACCAGCAAAGTAACTTATACGCTAACTGCTGATAACGCGCTGAAAATAGAGTATACCGCAACTACTGATAAAACTACCATAGTAAACCTTACCAACCATGCCTATTTTAACCTGAACGGCGCGGGCGACTCTACTATATTAGATAACGTAGTGAAGATTGACGCCGACAACATAACCCCGGTTGATACCACACTGATCCCGACAGGGAAATTAGAACCAGTAAAAGGCACACCTTTTGATTTTACCACCGCAAAAGCCATTGGTGCCAATATTAACGATAAAGACGACCAACTGAAAAACGGTAAAGGGTACGACCATAACTTCGCGTTAAATAAGCATGACATTAGTAAATCGATAGCTACGGTAAGCAGCCCTAAAACAGGTATTGTGATGGATATATATACCGACGAGCCGGGCCTGCAGTTTTATAGCGGTAACTTTTTAACCGGTGCAACCAAAGATGGTAAAGACGGTAAAGCATACCCACACCGTTCGGCATTTTGTATGGAGACGCAGCATTTTCCTGATGCGCCAAACCAGCCTGCGTTTGCATCAACCTTGTTAAAGCCGGGGCAAACTTATCAGACCACAACCATCTACAAATTCAGCAATAAATAGGATTGTTTAAGCTAATTGGTGTTACCGTTTGATGATTATTATCCCGAATTGAGATGTTGGATACCGAAATAAAATATCTGCTAAATGATATTGCTTTAAATAACAACAGGGCATCCTTTAAAAGGGTGTACCTGTTTTATTACAGCAAATTATTTTGGTTTGCTAAATCGTTTGTAAAAACCGATGAGGCCGCCGAGGAGATCATAGACGATGTGTTTTTAAACCTTTGGATGCAGCGCGCAAGACTAACCGATATTGGTAACTTTAATAACTATTGCTACATGTCGGTTAAAAATAAATCGTTAACACATGTTTCAAAAGCCAAGCTGAACCAGGTAAATATTGATGATGTTGAGGTAGAGATTGCCGATTCGGCAGCTACAGGCGAAGACAGGCTGATCTGTAATGATACTACAGCGCTTATCAATAATTCGCTCAGTAAATTATCCGACCAATGCAAACTGGTTTTTAAACTCGTAAAAGAAGATGGGCTGAAATACCGCGAAGTTGCCGAACTGTTAAGCTTATCTATCAAAACGGTAGAATATCACATGGGCAATGCGCTGCGGCAAATTTCGGTTGGGATAGTTAATTCGCAAAAAGACCAGGTGGCTGCTCACGGAAAAGTGCTTTCTGAAAAATAACAGGTGATCGCCTTGTTTACACCGCTGGGTTGAGCTCGGACACCGCGTAAATGGGATATACTCTGATATTTTCATAAGCCGCGTAATTTTCCAGCGAAAAACGAACTCCAAATGGCGTTTTTTTTTCGCTCAAAAAAAGAAACAAGCTTTGCATGGATCCCT